>ERZ773067.685-NODE-685-length-19740-cov-11.927508_pt1 | contig 19740 bp, 21 predicted proteins | sample MGYA00580622_ERZ773067 | MGnify/ENA primary metagenome ERZ773067 (study PRJEB29015, sample SAMEA2737998) | human oral metagenome | biome: human oral; feature: human-associated habitat; material: dental | place: China | collected 2113 ...
ACCGTCATGAGGAGAACCATATCAACATCGTCGATCAGTTCTTCCAGACTGTAGATGGAGGTACCTGGATTGAGCGCAATCCCCGCCTTACAGCCCGCTGCCTTGATCTGCTGGATAACGCGATGGGCGTGGCGCGTCGCCTCGACGTGGAACGTGATGATATCCGCACCCGCCTTTGCAAACGACTCAATATGGGTCTCTGGATGTTCGACCATAAGGTGTACATCAAAGACCGCCTTGGAGACCTTGCGCAGACTCTCGACTACGCAGGGGCCGAGCGTGATGTTTGGCACGAACGTCCCATCCATCACGTCAATGTGGACGTACTCCGCGCCCGCCTCCTCCGCACGGCGCACATCCGCGCCGAGATTGGCGAAATCTGCCGAAAGGATGGACGGGGCAATGATCGTGGGACGCTCGATGTGGACGTGCTCCTCCTGCATTTCCTCTTCATATCCGTGTTCATGTTCGTGTGCCATTGGGTTCTCCTATTTTCTTTTCAATTGTAGTTCGGTGAGCAATGCGAGATAGGCATCGTGCCGTGCACGCGAAAGTGCTCCTGCCGCCGCTGCCGCCTTGACGGCACAGTCCGGCTCATGACTGTGGCTGCACGGCGTGAAGCGGCAGCCCGTATGTGCGGAAAATTCCGGAAAACAATGCGCCAGTGCCTCAGGTGCAACCTCCGTCAACTCCTGCTGAGTAAATCCCGGCGTGTCGACCACATATCCTCCTGCAAAGGGGAGCAGTTCCGCGCGCCGCGTTGTATGACGCCCGCGCCCGATCTTCTCGCTGACTGCTCCCGTGGCAAGCGCAAGCGCGGGATCGAGGGCATTGAGCAGCGAGGACTTCCCTGCACCCGATGGCCCCGCAAGCACCGTGATCTCCCCCGCGAGGTACTGCCGCAGTTCATCCAGTCCCGTGCCCTGCTCTGCCGAAACACGCAGAACAGGATAGCCCGCTGCCTCATATTCCGAAAGAAATTCCTCCGGTATTCCCGAGCAGAGATCCATCTTGTTCACGCAGAGAACAATCTTCCGAACTCCGGAGAGCTCCGCAAGCACAAGGAAGCGGCTCACGACAAGCGGATGCGGATCGGGCGATGCCGCCGCGACCGTGATGACGATCTGTGTCAGATTCGCCACACGCGGACGCTGCAGGAGGTTCGTACGTTCTTCGATCTGCTCGATCACCCCCTCCTCGGGCGATATGCGTTCAAAGGCAACGAGATCCCCTGGGACGAGCCCCATATCACTGCGCCCCTTTTTGAGTTTGCCGCGCAGCTTGCAGAGGATGATGACATCCTCTGCCGCAACGTGGAGCACATTGTTATAGACCTTCAGGATACGTCCGCGCTCTGTCACCATACACTCCCTACTCTGTCTTCTCGGTCTGGATACGGCGTCGGGCAGGATCCTTTTCAGACTTCTTCGCATCGCCGCCCTTCGTCTCCTCCTTGTTGGCAGAAGCCTTGCTTCCGCTCGATACGACAAGGCTGACGGCACTGCCGGAGTCCACCTCCGCCCCCGCTGCGGGCGACTGACTGACAACGGTTCCGGCGGCCTGTGTGCTTGCCTCCTCGGATATACCGCCAACCTTCAGGTCGCTGCCCTCGAGCATTGTGCGTGCACGGTCGGACGGTACGCCCTTCACATTCGGAACAGCGACCTTTTTGATCTTTTGCCCCTTGCTGACAGTGATGTCCACCGTCTGCCCTTTGCTGATGCGCGTGCCGCTGCGCGGATCCTGCGAGATGACCGTGCCGCTGTCCTCATCGGAGAAGGTCTCATACGCGGAACCGAGGCGCAGCCCCATCTTCTGAAGCCTGTCGATTGCATCCGACTGTTTCAGTCCGCGCAAATTTGGCATCTCAAGCTCTTCACCGCCCTTGCTGACGTAGATCGTGATCGCACGCTCCTCCTTGACCTTTGTCCCTGCTTCAGGCGTCTGTGATACCACTACGCCCACAGGTACGGAGGCATCATAGGTTTCCGCGACCGTGACACGCAAATTCTGATCTTCCAGAATCTGACGTGCGAGTGTCAGCTGCTTTCCTGTCACGTCAGGCACGGTGATCTCAACGGAACTCCAGAACTTGCCGAAACTGAGAAAGAATCCCGTAAAGAACCCCATGAGGAGGATGAGAACAAAACCCAGCTTAAATACCTTGGTACGGAAAAAGGATTTTTCCTCCTCATTCGCTGCTCCCTCTTCCGCCTCGGCGATCGCACCGATCTCCTGTGCTTCCACGGGTGTGAGTACACGCGTAGCGTCGGGGTCAAACGACGGCACCACAGCCGTATCGCCGCGCATCATCTGTTCCGTGCGCGCAATGTCCTGAGCGAGTAATTGGCTGTCTGGACGCAGTGCCGGCTCCTTTGCCATCATGCGTGTCACGAGAGCCTCCACAACGGGTGGTATGCTTGGCACGAGAGCACGCACGGGCTGCGGTTCCTCTTCGAGATGCTTGCGCGCAATGCTGACCGCCGTATTGCCGTCGAACGGAATCCGCCCCGTCAACATTTCGTAGAGCACGACACCAAGCGAGTAGACATCCGACTTTGGCGTAATGATCGTCCCGCGTGCCTGCTCGGGCGAGAAGTAGTGAACCGAGCCCATGATGTTGTCATTGTAGGTCATCGTGGACTCCGTGACGGCACGTGCAATGCCAAAGTCCGCGACCTTCACGTTGCCGTCAGGCATGACGAGGATGTTGTGCGGCTTGATGTCGCAGTGCACAAGGTTGTTCGCGTGTGCCTGTGCAAGTGCCCCTGCAATCTGGCGAGCCATCTGCAGTGCCTGCGGTGCGGGCACGGGGCCTTCCTCCTTGATGCGCTCCTTCAGAGTACGTCCCGGAACGTACTCCATGACAATGTAATGACGCCCCTCGGCGACGCCGACATCATAGACATTGACGATGTTTGGATGCGTAATGCGCGCGGCCGCCTTTGCCTCGCGCTGAAACCGCGCGATGAACTCCGTGTCGTTCTCATACTGTTGATGAAGAATCTTGACAGCGACGGTGCGCTCCAAGAGCTGATCCTTTGCCCGATAGACATCCGCCATGCCGCCGCTGCCGACCAGTGCCTCCAGTGCGTAACGTCCATCCAAGACACGCTCAACCATGATCGTTCCTCCTAACGCCTCTGCCACTGCCGAAGCCTCTATCTCAGAAAGGGTATCCCGCAATGACTTCATCGCAGCCCTTCAAAATGTTTCTGTATCACCGTACGCGCGATTCCGGCTGCCGATCTTCCGCCAAAGCCGCCCTCCTCCACGAGAACTGCCATGACGATCTTTCGTCCGCCACGCTCCGCCGAACCGATGAACCATGCATGATCGGTTCCGCTCGCATTCTCTGCCGTACCGGTCTTGCCCGTGACACGCACGCCAGAGACATCTGCCGCCGTGCCCGTACCCGCCGCAACAACATCCGCCATATAGCCGTCAATGACTGCCGCACGTTCTGCCGTAGTCGCCGTCCGCCAGACGGCGGGGCTTGCCTCATAGAGGGGCATCCCCTGCGTTGTCAGAACCTGCTCGACGAGATACGGCTGCATGATACGTCCGCCATTGGCGAACGCATCCGCAACGAGTGCCATCTGCAGCGGTGTCACGAGCAGAGCTCCCTGTCCAATTCCGAGCTGGGCGATTTCACCGTCGCTGAGGTCTTTCAGCGCGGGAACATGTGCCCGTGTCATCGGCAGCTCAGGGGAGGTGAGTTCTGTCCCAATGCCGAAGCGCTCGCACGCAGACGAGAGTCCGCTCGCACCGAGTCGGAGAGCCAGCGTCGCAAAGGTAACGTTGCAGGATTCGCGCAGGGCATCTGCGAGATGCAGTTTCCCGTGCACCTCGCCGTGACTTTCATGCAGCACGTAGTCCTTGCCGATGGCAAGCTCCCCTGTACAGGTGAATACTTCATCAACATTCGTCACCCCTGCCTCGAGTGCGGCATCCGCGATCAGCGTCTTGAACGTCGAACCCGGCGGGTAGAGCCCCTGTGCCGCACGATTCACGAGGGGGCTGTCCGCGCGCGACGAGAGCTCATTCCACTGCTGCTCTGCAGAGGCGGGATCAAACGAGGGGGCACTCACCATCGCAAGAACTGCACCCGTTGCTGCGTCCAGTACGACGACAGCACCGCGCCGTGAGCCCAGCGCATTCCACGCTGCCTCCGACAGCTCCGCATCCACGGTCAGCCTTACATCATAGCCTGCATCCGCACGCAGGAGTGTGCGCAGAGGGCCCATATGCGCCACATCAGTGGTGACACCACTGAGTTCCTGTCCCGTCACCTGCTCCACTCCGGTCGCACCGTAGCGCTCCGTCTGATAGCCCGTCACAGGCGCAAGGATGCGTCCATAAGGATAGGAGCGTCGTCCTGTCGTGTCGCTCTCCGCAAGTACACGCCCATTATGATCGATGATGCGCCCGCGCCGAATGTCCTGTTCCATGAGCGCACTGCGCGTGTTGAGCGGGTGTGCCGCAAGTGCATCGCCATCCCACACACTCAGCTTTGCTAGATAGAGAATTTGAACACCGATGAGTGCAAGAAGAAAAGCCGCCGCGACCACGATATGCTTTCGGATTTTTCGATCAGCCATCCGCTGCCTTAGCCTCCCCCGACAGTGCTGTCAAGATACCGACAAGAACGAAACTCGCCGCCATCGAACTGCCGCCGTAGCTGACAAACGGCAGCGTTATGCCCGTGAGCGGCAGAAGTTTTGTCACGCCCGCCGTGATGATGAATGCCTGCAGAAGAAGGCTCGCTGCACAGCCCGCTGCGAGCAATGCCTCCTCTACACGGGGCAGTCCCATCGCAATACGGCTGCCCCGCCAAAAGATCAGCGCGTAAACCATAAGTACGAGAACAGCACCGATCAACCCGAACTCCTCGGCAATCGCGGAAAAGATGAAGTCCGTGTGCACCTCGGGAATGAGGAGCGGATGCCCCTCGGTAAAGCCCGTCCCCCAGACCCCGCCTGAGCCAATGGCAAAGAGCGACTGCACAACCTGATAGGACATTCCGTTCGGGTCTGCCCACGGGTGCAGCCAGATATCAAAACGTACGCGAACATGTCCAAACAGCGCGTAGCTGAGCCCCGCTGCGACAAGGATGAAAAGCCCTGCGAGAAATACATAGGATTTGCGCCCCGTCCCCATATAGGTCATGAGTACCGCCATTCCGAAAAAGAGCAGAGCAGAGCCGAGATCATGCGCGATGACGAACATGAGCACAGCGAGTCCCCAGAGTGCGATGAGCGGCGCAATGAAGCGCACAGGCGGCAGACGGAGGAAGAGAAAACGGCGCGCGGGGAGTGTCAGTACGGCGAGATGGTCGGCAAGATATGCCGCAAGGAAGAAGATGAGCAGAATTTTGCCAAACTCCGAGGGCTGCATGGAAAACGATCCAAGCGCAATCCAGTTCTTATTCCCGCCAATACTCACACCGAAGATCAGGGGAAGCAGCAAAATGACCGTTGTCAGAAGCCCGAGTACGTACGGATAGGGAAGCATACGCCGCAGACGCGCCCAGAAGAGTACAACAAGCGCCCAGAACACGATGCCGACACACGCCCAGCGCAGCTGCACCGCGAAGAGTTCGGGTTTCAGCCGCGCGATCTCCGCGAGGCCGATGCCGAGCAAAACATAGGCAAGTGCGAGCGGAACGCAGTCCAGCTTGCGCCGCGCCGCAAGCACATAGCTTGCCGCCCCTGTACAAATAAGGAGGGCGAGCCACGGCAGATACGCAAGCTGTACACGCCAGTCCAACACCCAGCCCGGTGTGCCTGCTCCCTGTTTCAAAAGCAGGACACTGAGTGCACAGAGGAGAATCCCAATGGGCGCAAACTTCAATCCGCCGGTCATGGTATTTCGTACGCGAGGGCGATCGCCGTGATATTGTCACTGCCGCCCCCTGCGAGCGCCCGCTCCACCATGCGCTCCGCAACATCCGCAAAATTGCCTCCGAGCAAGGAGGAAAGCTCATCGTCATCCACCATATTCGTCAGTCCATCCGTTGCGAGGAGAAGACGATCGCCCGCCGCAAGCGGAAAAGAGTCACCATCCACATGGAGATGTTCCTCGATGCCGACGGCACGCAGGAGCAAATTCTTGCGCGGATGGTGCTGTGCCTCCACCTCGCTGAGCTGCCCGCGCGCAACGAGTTCCTCCACATAGGAGTGATCGCGTGAAACCTGACGGAAGATGCCATGCCGCAGCAGATAAAGACGACTGTCACCGACGTGCGCATAATACGCCATCCCCGCATGCTCATCTACGTGAAGTATGGTTGCCGTCGAACCCATTCCCTCATACGAAGAGTTCCCGGCGGCAGCATCCAACACCTGCTGATTGGCACGCAGGACGGCAGTCTTCAGCGCCGCCGTATCGATCTCCTGCCCTTCGTTCGCCATATCGTGCACGGCAGCGACCACCATGCGGCTTGCCACCTCGCCCGCCGCATGCCCGCCGAGCCCATCGGCAACAACATAGACGGCGGGAGAGAATACGCCGTAGCTGTCCTCGTTCGATGTTCGCACGCGCCCGATATCCGATGCACTCGAAACCTCTATCATGTATTTACCTCTCAAAACGCAGAATGGCGGCACCGATCCGCAGGACATCACCTGTGCGCAGATACGCCCGCCCCGTCAAAACCCCATCGTTCAGATAGGTGTGATTTCGGCTGCCCAGATCTTCCACGATATATGCACCTTCTCTCTGATAGATGCAGACATGATGATGAGATACAAAGTTATCCGCGAGCACAATATCGTTGTCCGTACTGCGGCCAATCGTAAGCTCATGCCCCACGGGAAAGCGCTGTCCGATCAGCCCCTCCCCCGCAATCGCGACGAGAGAAGCCGCACCGGCAAGTGGCTGCGGCAGACGAGCTGCCTCCTTGAAATCCGTGTGCAGCGTGGAAAACATCGTGCGCCCGAGCCGAACGACGACGTAGGCAAGCCAGAGAAGCGCGCCATATTCGAGCAGCACGCGCAGCGCCTTGAGCGCAAGCGCCGGCATCAGAGCACCCCATAGCGCAGCACCGTCGTCCCGAGCTGAATCTCATCGCCGTCACACAACCGCCGCGCCCCCACACGCGCAGCGTTCACAAAGCTGCCGTTGCGGCTCTCAGCATCATAGAGCACATGGCGGTGCTGCTCATACGCGATCCACGCATGAACACGTGAGATATTCGTATCCGTCAGAATGAACTCGTTGCGCGGCATGCGCCCCATATAGATCTTTCGTTCACCGAGATGCATGATAATGCCCTCATCCGCGCCGCTGAGCACGGTGAGTGCTGCGATCTCATGCACGGGCGGGAGATTCAGGCAGCGCGCATCTGCGAACGAAGACCGCTCAAGCACAATGGTCTGCGCCATTGTATCACAGGTTACGCGCGGATCCTGCATGGACGCGCTTTCCTGCTGCACGCGCGCTGTGAGATGATAGGAACCTGCACGCAGGCTCTCATCCAGTGCGAAACAAATGCCGAGTTTCCCTTCCATTGTCAGATCCGCACGGATGATATATTTCTTGAGTGCCACGCCCAGCTCGTCCGCCACGCGATGCGAGCAGAGCCGCTGATAGTCCTCCGTGCCAAGCGCAATGACATAGGAGTTCGCGAGATTTCCGCTCTCCCCCTGCCGCCGCGCCTCCTTCTCAAGCCCCTTAATGAGCTCAACGGGCTCCAAGTGACTGCTGAATTTGCGATTGAAAAACCCCTCGATATGATCTCCCAGAAAAGATTCCACGCGTTCGATCATCGTGTAATACTCTCCTTTGGTAACGAAATAGACTTAACAATTCCTATATCATACCATAAAAGCATGAAAATTTACAGTCCCGCTTCCATGAGACGGTTGCGAAGTTGTCCGCACGCCGCCTGGATATCCGTTCCCATCTCGCGCCGCAAGGTCGCCGTAATGTGCCGCTCCTCGAGAATTTGTTGAAAGCGTCGAATGGCAGTCTTATCGGGACGAAAGAGGCTGCGCTCCGCGACGGGATTGATCGGAATGAGGTTCACGCTCGCAAGCTGACCGCGCAGAAGCTTTGCGAGCTGCTCCGCCTCGCGCACACCGTCATTCAGGTCACGAATCAGAATATACTCGTAGGTAACACGACGCTTCGTTCGCTCCGCATACATACGCGCTGCACGCAGTACATCCGCAAGGGGATACATACGGTTGACGGGCATGATCTCAGAGCGCAGTGCATCCGTCGGCGCGTGCAGGGAAATCGAGAGCGAGATGGGGATGCCCTCCTCCGTCAACCGCTCAATGCCGGGCACAATGCCGGAGGTCGAGAGCGTCACACTGCGATAGCTCAGCCCGATTGTATACTCCTCGTGCAGAAGGCGCAGCGCCGCGATCACGTTGTTGTAGTTTTCAAGAGGCTCGCCCGAGCCCATGACGACAATCGTATCGACCCGTGCTCCCTCCTGCCGCAGGAAGTCAGCGATGCCAATTACCTGCGCCGCGATCTCCCCCGCCGTCAAATTGCGCTGCAGCCCGTGCAGCGTGGAGGCGCAGAACGCACAGCCCATGCGGCAGCCCGCTTGTGTCGAGACACAGACACTGTTGCCGTACGAATGGCGCATCAACACAGTCTCTGCTGTCTGCCCGTCAGTGAACTCGCAGAGCAGCTTGATCGTCGCACCGTCAGATGAGTGCAGACGCGAGACGACCTTCGGACGTTCGATGGAAAAGTATTCTGCAAGCTGGGCACGCAGCGGTTTTGACAGGTTGTCCATTGCATGAAAAGAGACCGCACCGCGCTGATACATCCATCGGATGATCTGGTCTGCGCGGAAGCGGGGAATATTATACTCTTTGAGCGCCTCGGCAAGCTGCTCCTTCGTCCAGCCAAAGATATTCATAGGCGCCTCATGCGGGCAATAAAGAAGCCGTCAGGTCCGTCCGTCTCGGGCATGATCTGAACCATACGCTCTGCACTCTTTTGCATGGGCAGAAACGCCCCTGTCTCCTCGAGTACGAAATCTGTATTCGTCTCTAAGAAGGCATTGACAACGACGGCGTTCTCACATTCCTCCATCGTACATGTGCTGTAGACGAGAATACCGCCCCGCTTCACCGCCTGTGCTGCGCTCGCGAGAATGGCGCGTTGGAGGGGCGGCAGTGTCTTTGCATCCCGTACACTTTTCTTCCAGCGCGCGTCGGGCTTACGGCGCAGAACGCCGAGCCCCGAGCAGGGTGCATCGACGAGCACGCGATCTGCATGTCCTGCATACGCTGCACCAATTTCTCGTGCGTCGCGCAGATGTGCCTCGATAATGGAAATGCCGAGCCGTTTCGCGTTGCGCTCGATGCGGTGAATCTTCTCCTCGTAGATATCGAACGCGAGGATGCGCCCATGGTTCTCCATACGCTGTGCAATGTGAGTTGTCTTGCCGCCCGGCGCAGCACAGGCATCAATTACCGTCATGCCGGGCTCCGGTGCAAGCACATGGGCGACGAGCATGGAGCTCTCATCCTGCACCTGTGCCAGTCCCTCGCGCAGGGGGACGAGCTCATCGAGTGCGCCATGCGCCCCCAGTACAATGCCATCCGGCACCCATGCGGAAGCACGCACCTGCGCTCCCGCCGCAGCAAACTGCTCCATCAGCGTACTGCTGTTCGTACGCAGGGTATTCACGCGTACGGAGAGCGGCGCACTCGTATTGTTGCAGCGACAGAGTTCCTCCGTCCGCTCATATCCATAGGTACGAATCCATCGTTCCACCATCCACTGCGGATGCCATGTGCGCAGCGCAAGGGAACGTGCGTCTCGTCCATCGGGGAATGCCGCACGCTCCGGCTCTCTGAGTGCAGCGCGGAGAACGCCGTTGACGAACGAATCCGCCCCCCTGCGTCCATGTTTTTTTGCCAGCTCCACCGCCGTATTGCACGCAGCAGAGGGCGGCACACGATCCATGCAGAAGATCTGGTAGAATCCCAGACGCAGGAGCTCGCGAATGGCGGGCTGCGCCTTTCGGATATCGGTGACGTAGCACCCGATCATATAGTCGAGCGATGCGCCCGCCTTCGTGACACCGTAGACAAGTTCCGTCAGAAAACGGCGGTCACGCTCCGGCAGCTGTACCTCGCGCAGTATTCCCGCAAGTGCAACATTGGCGTATGCGTCCTCAACGTGTACCCGTTGGAGCACCTGCATCGCAAGCTCACGCACGCGGTCGATTTTTTCCTCACGATACCTCTGCATCATGCGCCCTTCCTCGTGTCGTCCGATGCCGGCTCAATGATCTCTTCCAACTGCCGCCGTACCTCATTCATGTCCACACTCGTATTGTAGCACGGACCATTCGGGCGGATGTTGAGCACACCGACCGCCGGCAGAGGAAATACATCCTGTATGCCGCTCATCAGATCGCGCTCGCACGCAATGGCGAGCACTGCCTTCGGGCGCATATTGTAGATGATCTGGCGCGCAAGCGTGCCGCCCGTTGCCACAAAGAAATGAAAGCCCATCTCCTCGGCGAGTACCACAAGGTCGCCGATGTTGCAGCCACCACATCGCTTGCAGTTATTCGGGTCGCGCGTCACCTTATGCGGGCAGCTCGCAAGCTGCAGGCAGTGCGGCGTTACAACGAGCAGACGGTTTGCGGGCACGCGAATATGCATGCGGTGAAAGAGCAGGTTGCTGACGGCAATGAACGATCCTTCTAGTTTCCGCCGCTTCACACCAAAGATGGCACCGAGGCGCACAGCTGCAGGAAAGAGCAGGTTGATGAGCTCATATGTCTGCCGCTTCATCCACGGCAGATATGGGAGGCCCAGAATCGCAAGTACAATATTAAAAATCCCGAAAAAAGACACAAGCACAAGAAGTGTCAGCATGCCCCCGATTGCCCACGGCAGCGCAGGCTGAATGCGCTCGAGCCCCGGCACGCCAATGTACCAGATGCCGAAAAGCAGCACTGCTGCGAGTACAGTCACGAGGAGCAGCATTCCTATGAAGAGGCGTTTTTTCGGGCGTGACGGGAGTGCGATGGTCTTTTTTTCGCCTGCTGTCTTTCCGTTCACCGTCAAAGTCTGTTCACTCATGACAAAACCTTGTTCCAATCGTCAGCGCGCACCCGTTCAAAAAAGCGGCTGCTGACATCATTTTCTTGCCGGGTGCTTGCAGCTCCAGAATCTCAACATCCTCGTCGCCCGCAGCGACCACGAGTCCCGCCTTAACATCGGCAGATATAATCGTGCCCGCAGGGGCGCTTGCCGTACGCCCCACAGTACGCATTGCACCGATCTTGTAGACTGCACCGTCCAGTGCAGTCTGCGCATAGGGCACGGGGTTCAATCCGCGCACAAAGGCATCAAGCTCCTGCGCCTTTTTCGACCAGTCCATCATGACTGTTTCGCGCGTGATGCGCGCGGCATAGCAGGATGCCCCTGTCTGCGGTGTGCGCACGAGCGTCCCTGCCGCAAGCCGCTCAAGCGTCTCAACGAGAAGGCTTGCCCCCGTTTCCATCAGGGTGTCGTGCAGTGTGCCATACGTCGTGTCCCCATGAATCGGCACTTCTCTCCACAGGAGCATATCGCCCGTATCAAGCCCCGCATCCATCTGCATCGTCGTGATCCCCGTCACCTGCTCGCCCGCCATAATGGCATGCTGAATCGGTGCCGCCCCACGGTACTTCGGCAGGAGAGATGCGTGCACATTGATGCAGCCGTGTACGGGCACGTCCAGCACCTCCTGCGAGAGGATCTGACCGAACGCGACGACAACCACCACATCTGGTTTGAGCTCCCGCAGCTGTGCAACAAATGCCGCATCGCGTGCACGCACGGGCTGAAGCACGGGGATATCATGCGTCACTGCCCATGCCTTCACGGGCGACGGACTGAGCTTCTTCCCCCGTCCACGCGGGCGGTCGGGCTGCGTGACAACGGCGACGACCTCCGCGAGATCGGATCGTGCCGCAATCGCCGCGAGCGTCGGCACGGCAAAATCCGGCGTCCCCATAAAGACGACACGCATCCTCGTCACTCCTTTTCCTCCGCCTTGCGCAGACTCACAGCGATGTCGATAAAGAGCCTGCCGTCGAGGTGGTCGCACTCGTGCTGAATACAGCGCGCCAAAAGCCCCTCCGCCGTCAGAGTCCGCCGCCGACTGCGCCGATCCGTATACTCCACCGTCACCCGCTCCGCACGCTCCACATCGCCGTAGACCTGCGGCACGGAGAGACAGCCCTCCGAGTCCACCACAGAGCCCTCGCGCATCGTAATGACGGGATTCACAAGTTCAAGCAGACCATGCTCGTCCTGCACATCGATCACCACAATGCGCAGGGATTTCCCCACCTGCGGCGCAGCAAGCCCAACGCCATCCGCGGAGTACATCGTCTCCGCCATATCGTCAAGCAGCTGCCGATGCCGCTTTGTAAGCCGCTCAATCGGTTCTGCCACCTGCTTCAAAACGGGATCGCCCGCCTTTTTGATTTCCAGTATTGCCATAGATTTTCCTCGTTTATAAGTGCAGATGATAAACCCGCACAGCATTGTCATAGAACACCGCATTCCAATGCTCCTCGGGGATGAGCAGCTTTGTGAATGCAATGTAGTCATCAAAATTCACGAGCGGCCAGTCCGTCCCGAACATGAGACGGTCATAGGCACTTAGATATGCGAGCCAGCCGTGCAGCTGCTCAATGTAGAACTTCTTGCGCGTACAGAATAGCTCAAAATCCTGAATTTTTCCCGCAAGCATCCCCGAGAGATCGGCACTCACATTTGGATTCTTCTCCATCACGGCGACTGCGTCCGTGAAATACGGTTCGCCAAAATGACACATGACAAAATGCACATCACGGAACTTCGTCGCAGCCTCATCCATCACATTCGGGTGGGCATACTTGAGCAGTGCCTTTTCCGTCGCCGTCAGTCCCGTGTGCACGGCAACGGGCTTCTTGTACTGTGCGGCAAGCTCGTAGACGGGTGCAAGCATATCGTCATAGATATAGAAATAATGATAGCCAGGATAGAGCTTGATGCCGACACATCGTTCATTTTTTAGGTGCTGTTTGAGTACGGGCAGAAGCTTTTCGATGCGCCCCTCCGCAATCTCCGTCACACCGTCGCCCCCGATGCCAACGCAATAATGGAAGATATCGGGATAGTTCGGATTCGTCTCCTCCACAGGCAGATTGCCCATCACGATGCCGTGAACAATGTTCGACGCACGAAAGTCGCGGCGCAGAGCCTCTTCCGTATTCTCGTGCCCCGCCGCCCACGCCACGGTATCAAAATACTCCCCTCTGCCAAAGTGCAGATGAGCATCAATGATCTTCATGTATGTATATTCACTTTCTAAAAATAACTAAGGAATCACTATCCGTTTAGTTTAACATATCCGTCAATAGTTTTTCTGTAACAAGAGAAACTTATCATGAGAAGGATATGTTTACAATGACGTCGAAGTATCCTCTAAAGCATTTGCACCGCTTATCTACTAAATAGCTAAAATAATATTCAAGAATCCCCAACATCAAAAGGAGCACATAAATGAATGATTTTGAATTCATATCCAACATACTGAAAAACATAACTTATTCAGAGGTTGGAAAAGGAGGGTTGACGATATGGATTGGTTTTGGAGATAAAATTAAAGCAAAGGGCAAAGAAAAGCATTTGTACTATCTTGTCGTTCAATGTGCATGGAGATTCCTGCAAAACAATAAAATCATTTTGGCTTCCGGTGATATGTACAGATGTTTCGATGAGACAAAGCCATTTGACATAGGAAATGATGATAACAGTGTGTACGATGAAAAAGTGAAAGCACTGAATATGAATTTATCTCGCGGCGTGAGGGTAACAAAGGTCAACTTTTCCGATACAGGAGATATTACTCTATTGCTCGAAAATGGCATTGTATTTCAGACATTCATTGAGGAATCTGTCAAAGATGAGTTTTGGCGCTTTATTTCCTTTAAAACAGAGAACTCCAAGCATATTGTCTTTTATGATATAGAGTAACTTCTCCCTGTACAAAGATACTACAAATACTAGAAAGTTCGCTCTGTGTCGATAAGTCATCCACATAGACCTTGCTATGCGTCGACTCTTCGACAGGAAAATCTGCACCAAATGATACAGGAGGAGCGTATATGTTCAAAATAAATTATGCGATAATGGATACGGAAGATGAGATAAAGACTTTTACACCATCTGATTGCTGTATCACTGGGCCGTTTGAAATCGTTGTAAATGAAAAAGGACATGGGGATTATAGCGAAGACGAGCAAATAAGAAAATGCCCCGTGTTTTTTGAGATCCTTCCATTTTGGTTTGAATACCTGACAACAATTGTGAAGGAAATCAAAAAACACGGGTATGCTTTATTAAACGAAATCGAGTCATATAATACTTGGATCGAGTTCATCTATAAAGAAAATGATATTGAACTCAGTATAATAAGAGTTGAACAATGGAACGAGTGTGGACTTCTTTCTTTTGAACGTATTCTTCCGCCTGAAATCGAATACGGTGAATGGAAGAAAGAGAGAATTACCTTTGATGAATTTTCTAATGAGGTGATAAATGCTGCTGACCGTTTTTTGCGTACAATTTACTCTATAAATCCAACGCTGCGAGAAGATTATACCCTTGGGATGATAGAAAAGAATCTTATAGCGCTCAAAAAACGAAAGATGACTCTGACAAAAAAGTGATCCCTACTTGATAGGAGTATTTTTACGCTCACTGCTTGTCATACACTAGAGCAAATCCATCATCCGATGGGTCTGCGGGATGACGCGGACATCGGACAGATGACGCAGGGTGATGCGTTGGAGTTCGAGGAGGCGTGCGGAAGACGGCGCAGTACAGCCGCCGCAGGGCGTGACGGGTTGGAGGATGAGGAGCGTCGCGGGTGCGATGTCGGCGACGAGGTGCGCCGCACGCTCCACATCCTCTGCGCGCGTCTCTGCCGCGACAACGACCTTAACATAGACATCCACTGCGCGTGCAGCTTTGAGAAAGCGTGCGTGCGCATCCCAAACGGGCGCGGACAGAACATCGGGAAGTTTCAGATCCATGCTGATGTGCGAAATGCAGTCGATACAGTCCGTGAGTGCCTTATCGAGCGTTCCATTTGTTTCAAGGAAAATGGGCAGGTCGATATGTGCAGCAAGCTCCTTGATAAAGGCAACATGAAGCAGCGGCTCCCCGCCCGTGATGCTGAGAGAGTGATGCGGGACATCCCCCGTAAGACGCATGACAATCTCCGCCACCTGCTCCACTGAAAGAGGATTTTCGTACGGGACGAGCTCATGCGTACCCGCCCGCTCCTCCACCATACAGTGCGCATGACATCCGACCTTATTTTCCGTGTCGCAGTAGGTACAATCAAGATTACATCCCTCAAGGCGCACAAATACCTGACGGTAGCCGACGTATTTCCCCTCCCCCTGTATGGAGGAAAAGATTTCGATGATGTTCTCTCTCATATCAGTTCTTCGTATATGTGACAGAGGACTTTGGCGACTCCCAAACGGTCAGCGCGGTCAGCTCCGCAGGGGATGCCTGCACCTCGGTGTGCGCTTCAAGTTTTTCGTAGATAATGCGCGCCAGATTCTCCGCCGTAGGATTTACCCCATCCTTGAACGGCGGAAAGTCATTCAGATAGTAGTGGTCGAAGTCCTCCAATATTTCGGCAAGTGCTTTCTTTGCAACCTTAAAGTCAATCAACATACCGAGTTCATCGAGCTGCGTTCCCTGAAACGTTGCCTCAACCACCCAGTTATGCCCATGCAGGCGGTCGCATTTGCCAGGATAATTCACGACGCGGTGCGCCGCCTCAAATGCGCCCTCGACACGTAATGTATACATATTTTCTCCTTTTATTGAAAAGAGGCTGCTGCACTCATGCAGCAGCCTTTTGTGTTATTTCACGTCGCTCATGACCTCATCCATGCTCATGGCGCGCGTATGCTTCGTATGGCTCCACTCGTGCTCGTTCCGGTGGATGAATCCGAGGAAGATGATCGGAATCCATGAGTAGATGAAGACAGGATAGAGGAGCAGGTAGAACCATGCCTTGAGCTTTGCCCGCACCTTGATGAGGATAATCATGGGCAGGACGTACTGCCCGATCATGATGGCGGTCATGAGCTGTGACGGCAGGAACTTATAGATGCTCGTGTAGAACGGCGGGAATGCGAGCTGCACATAGCTGATGATAATGAAAAACGTCGACATCATCAGGAAATGCGGCTGCAGCAGATAGATGCAGCCGTCCCAGATACGAATGTCGCGCTGCCGCCAGCCCTCGCGGAGCATCGTCGGGATAAAGCGATGCGCAACGTCGAACTGCCCCTGTGCCCAGCGGCGGCGCTGATTCCATGCCTGCTTGAACGTCAGCGGCTTTTCATCGTAGACGATGGCATCGTGTGCCCACGTCGTCTTGATGCCCTCCGCGAGCAGCTTCATCGTGAACTCCATGTCCTCCGTGAGGCATGTCGCACGCCAACCGTGCCGTTTCAGTACGTCTGTCGTAATGCACATTCCCGTGCCGCCAAGGCACGCCGAGAGCCCGATGTTCGTCTTGGCGAGATGCGAGATGTGGTCAATAACCCAGAATGCAATTGCAAACGTCCCCGCAACCCATGTGTCGTAAGGGTTCTTCGCATCGAGAAACCCCTGAATGACCTTGTCTCCCTTGAGCAGGCGATTGTTCATCTCCTTGAGAAAGTTCGGATGAACGAGGTTGTCCGCATCGAAGATCGCAATCGCGTCATATTCCTTGTCCATCTCAAAGAGACGCTCAAACATCCACTCAAGTGCAAAGCCCTTGCTTTTCTTCGTCGGATGCGTGCGCTCGCAGACAATCGCGCCCGCATCCCCCGCGATCTGCGCCGTCTCGTCCGTGCAGTTGTCCGCAATGACATAGATGTCATAGAGTTCCTCGGGATAGTCGAGGCGTTTCAGATTTTCGATCAGCTGACCGATGACCGCCGCTTCATTGTGTGCGGCGACCACAACGGCAAAAGTCTTTTCGGGGGTCAGGATCTTCTGCTCCCTCCGCCGCCAAAGACAGCAGAAGCCGATAAAGAAAAAATAGAGGGTAAAGAGCAGAAGAATAATCTGCATCGGCACCATGATGATGTCGAAGATATGTGCCGGAAGATAGGGCGAAACAAATTGAACGAACTCAGTCATGTGGGTTCAGCCTTCCTTTGCACGCGCCATAACGGCAATCGCATGATTGACAATCCCAAAGAGCGCATAGGTCGCAAAGATCCCTGCAAATACGGCGGGCAGGATCGCTGCGCTTCCGAAATAGAGGATTGCAGCAAATACGACAAGCGCAAAAATTTTGGATGCCATATGGATTTTCTCGCCGCCCCCCTTGAAATCGGGATAGTGCACATGACTGACCATCAGATATGCGGTCGCGGCAACGGCGATTGGGTAGACCAGTCCGAACGAGGTCGGATCGACCTTGAGCTCGAGAAAGAGCCACGTCGACATGGCGACGAGATTGCCGCCCGCCGGAATCGCAAGCCCCATAAAGTAGCCGTGCACAACGCTCGCATTCACGTTGAAGCGCGTGAGCCGCCACATGCCGCAGACGGCAAAGAAGATCGTCACGGCAATTCCGAAAAAGCCGTAGCTATGCAGGGCAAGCGTCCATGCAAGGATCGCAGGTGCAACCCCGAAGGAACCGAGGTCGCAGAGCGAGTCCATTTCCTTTCCGAACTCGCTGGACACACCGAACGCACGCGCAATGCGCCCGTCCAGACCATCTGCGACGAGCGCGCAAAAGATGAAGAGTGCGCCCCAGTCAAGATGTCCCTCAACTGTCGAAAGAATCGAGCACATACCAAAGACAAGATTCATCGCCGTACACAGATTCGGCAGAAACCGTCTGTAATTCATTCGCTTTCGAGCCTCCCCAGAACGGTCTTGCCGCCCTGCACCTTTTCGCCCTTTTGCACCAAGATCGCTGCGCGCTCGGGCATGACGATCTCAAGGCACGAGCCGAAGCGGATCATGCCGTAAATGTCACCCTGCCGCAGCCGATCGTCGAGCGTCACCCACGAAACGATGCGGCGCGCAAGGATGCCCGCAATCTGCTTCACCGTGATGCGCAGATCGCCGCGGTCAATGCCGATCAGATGGTGCTCGTTTTCAAAGCCGACCTCGTCCTTATACGCAGGCTGAAAGCGTCCGCAGTAGTATTTTTGGAGCTTGATCTCCCCATTGATGGGACTGCGGTTGACATGGACATTGAACACCGACATAAAGATGACGATTTTGTTGCACCGCTCACCCACGAAGTCGTCCATCCCGACAGATGAGATCTCCGTGACCGTTCCATCTGCAGGAGAGAGAATGTGATTCACGTCCTGCACGACCTCACGCGCAGGACTGCGGAAGAAATATGCAAAGTAGCACGCGAGTATGAGAAATGGAATTGCCGTATACGGATGTGCAAAGAATCCGAGAATAGCCGCCAGTATAAGCGCCGCGCCGATAAACTTATAGCCCTCGCTTACAATGACCATGCGCATCCGCCTCCTTATCAAATGATTGCACTTCCATCAATTATAATGGAAAGCCTATTCTTTGTCCACAGATACGGCTTTTATTTTCGCGAGGCGTGCACCTTCAGTACAAATTTCGGCAGCGCAAGCAGCCGTCCCGCACGTTTCGGCTGAAGCATCCCGCGAAAGAGCCATTCGAGCTTTGCCTTCTGCATCCAGCGCGGCGCACGCTTCATTACGCCTGCCATTACGTCGAGCGTTCCGCCGACACCGATGGCAACGGGCACGCCAAGTTCCGTCAGATGTGCGGCGATCCACTTCTCCTGCTTCGGCACGCCAAGTGCGACGAGCAGAAGGTCAGGCTTCGCAGCCGTGATCTCCTCAATGATCGCCGCATTGTCCTCCGGCTTGAAGTAGCCATCGCGCACCCCGACAATCTCGATGCCGGGGTACAGCTTCTCCGCCTTTGCCTTTGCCTTCTCCGCAACGCCGGGCGCAGAACCAAAGAAGTAAACGCGCCGTCCCTCTGAGGGAGCCGCACGCAGCAGTTCCTGCGCGAGATCATAGCCCGCCACACGCTCCGGCATCCGATGCCCAAGGTGGCGCGCCGCCCAGACCGTCCCCGCCCCGTCCGCCACAACGAGTGCCGCCGCGTTCAGGATATCGCAAAGTTCATGATCATGCGTCGCACGCATAATCATCTCCGCGTTCGCCGTGGCAATCATCACACCCGCACGCTCGTCCATATAGGAACGCACTGCGGCGACCGCCTCCGCCATCGTGACCGCATCGACATGCACGCCCAGTATATTAACCCGTTCACTCAAGGAGTATTCCCTCCAAATATCGTGAAAAGAGAGCGCCATCAACGGACGCCCTCCTCTTTTCAATTCTTACTGTGCAGGATTCTCCGCCTTTTTCTTCGGCACAGCCGTACGGATATAGAGCTCACGCAGCTGCTTCTCGTCGACCGGCGACGGTGCTTCGCACATGACATCCGATGCACTCTGCGTCTTCGGGAACGGAATGACATCACGAATGCTGCGGCGCTTCGCCATAATCATAACAAGGCGATCCAGACCGAACGCAAGTCCGCCATGCGGCGGTGTGCCGTACTCGAACGCATTCATCATAAAGCCGAAACGCTCACGTGCCTCCTCCGGTGCAAAGCCGAGTGTCTCAAAGACCTGCTCCTGCAGATCACTGCGATAGATACGCAGGCTGCCGCCGCC
>ERZ773067.688-NODE-688-length-19719-cov-11.349624_pt1 | contig 19719 bp, 19 predicted proteins | sample MGYA00580622_ERZ773067 | MGnify/ENA primary metagenome ERZ773067 (study PRJEB29015, sample SAMEA2737998) | human oral metagenome | biome: human oral; feature: human-associated habitat; material: dental | place: China | collected 2113 ...
TTAGGTCGCGGTCGTTAAAGCGTCCCAATTCTGTGGAGAGGTCGATGGGCAAGAAGGTCCTTCTAGTCAAAATCTGCGATCCTGCGCTCTTGAAATGATGGTAAATAAGCTCAACTCTGTCTAGCCCGCCTGCTGCATATTGCTCCGACAACTCTGTGGCAATGTCTGCACATTGGTGTGCATTGGGTTTCTCGGCAAGAAGGTTGAAATTGCCACCTATCTGCAATCCCATCTTGGTTGCCTGCTCGGTGATTTTCCTGCCGATAGGGTAAACCACGATGTCGGTAACGCCTTGCTCTCGATAGTGTGCCACCGCCTGCTGCAACAACTTGGTGACGTTGGCATTGAAACCGCCACACAAGCTGCTGTTGCTTGAAAAAGGCACAAGCGCAACGCGTTTAAGCTGCTTGCGCTCCACGTTTAATGGCGTGCGAGCCTCTGGCATTGACGCGAGAAAAGCTTTGAGGATATGCTCTAACATACTCTCGTAAGGCAGCATGTTCTCAATCAATTGCTGAGCATGGTGCAGCTTAGACGATGCCACCATCTTCATGGCACTCGTTATCTTACGGGTGCTGTTAACGGAAGCAATTCGTGTCTTTATCTCTTTTAATGAAGGCATACGCTATGTGTTGAAGGGTGACGTCGTCCGCCTCACACACTGTTGTGAGGCGGAACAAGGCCAGCCTTAAATGTTCAAACTTTTTGGAATTGTCCCGCAATGTCAGCCATTACGGATTCGAGTACGCCACAAGCCTCGTCGTTCAGTCCGCCACTTGCCAAGAAATCAATGGTGGATTGGTGGGTTGAACGCAACTTGTCGAGGAACAGCGTCTGGCATTCACGAACCTGTTCTACGGGCACATCGTGCATCAAACCGCGCGTTCCACAATACAATATGGCAATTTGCTCGCCCACATGCATTGGCGAATATTGGGGCTGAATGAGCAATTGCGTGTTCTTTCTTCCCCTATCCAAGGTCATTGCGGTAACGGCATCCATATCGCTTGAGAACTTAGAGAAAGCCTCTAGCTCGCGATACTGTGCCATATCTATTTTAAGTGTACCCGCAACCTTCTTCATACTCTTGATTTGAGCAGAGCCACCCACACGGCTAACCGATATACCTACGTTGATGGCAGGGCGGAAACCTTGGTTGAAAAGGTCGGTTTCCAAATATATCTGACCATCTGTAATGGAGATAACGTTGGTTGGAATGTAGGCGGAAACGTCGCCGGCCTGCGTCTCGATGATGGGAAGTGCCGTTAGCGAACCGCCTCCCTTTACGTGACCTTTAAGACATTCGGGGAGGTCGTTCATCTGTTCGGCCACTTCTTGCTGGTCGTTGATGCGCGCAGCACGTTCCAACAGACGGCTATGCAGATAGAATACGTCGCCTGGATAAGCCTCGCGACCCGAAGGACGGCGAAGGATGAGCGACACTTCACGATAGGCCACGGCTTGCTTGGAAAGGTCGTCGTAAACAACTAGCGCGTGTTCGCCACGATCGCGGAAGTATTCGCCGATGGCAGCACCTGCGAATGGCGCGTAATATTGCATGGCAGCGGGATCAGCAGCAGTTGCCGACACGATGATGGTGTAGTCTAACGCACCCCGTTCTTTCAGTGTCTGTACCAAAGTAGCCACCGTAGAGGCCTTTTGGCCAATGGCAACGTAGATACAATACACGGGCTTGCCGGCATCGTAGAAACTCTTTTGATTGATGATGGTGTCGAGAGCAATGGCCGTTTTACCCGTCTGGCGGTCGCCAATGATAAGTTCACGTTGCCCCCTACCAATGGGAATCATCGAGTCTACACCTTTAAGTCCTGTTTGAAGTGGTTCCTTAACGGGCTGACGGAAGATAACACCAGGTGCCTTTCGGTCGAGCGGCATCTCGAAAGCGTTAGACAAATCAATTTCGCCAAGCCCGTCGATAGCCTCGCCCAAGGGGTTGATTACACGCCCAAGCATGTTGTCGTTCACCCGAATGCTGGCAATGCGGTGCGTGCGCTTTACCACCTGCCCCTCTTTGATTTCAGAGGTAGGCCCTAAAAGCACACAGCCAACATTGTCTTCTTCCAAGTTCATGACGATGGCCATGGTTCCATTTTCAAATTCAAGCAACTCGTTGGCTTCGGCATTACGCAATCCGTAGACACGCGCAACGCCATCGCTAACGGTAAGGACAGTGCCAATTTCGTCAAAGTCCTGCCCGTCGCTGATTTGTTGAAGTTGTTGGAACAATATCTCTGAGACCTCGTTGGGCCTTATTTTATCAGACATGTTACTTGTTTTTTAATTCTATTAGAATTCGATTAAGTTTGCTCTTCACGCTGGCATCCATGCGATAGGTGTCGTAGTCCAACACAAATCCGCCAAGAATGGCAGGGTCTACCTCCGTGGTGAACTCGACAGTTCCCTGCGTTCGCTCTTCCACTAGGTGGCGCATACGTTGCTCAACCTCAGCTGTGAGTTGCACGGCCGTGGTGATTTTGCCGCTTGTAATGTGGAAATGTTGCCTGTACAGGTTAATGAAAGACGAGGCAATGAACTGCAACAAGTCTTCCCTACCCTCGCGCAACACCAAAGCGATGAAACGTCTCGTGAGTTCGACAGCGGGCGTTCCGCATGCCGCCAACACCACCGAGCTTTTTTTCGACCGTGAATACATGGGGTTGCATACCGCAGGACGGAGCTCTGGAACATGCAGGTAGCATTCCAACAGGTTCGTCATGTTGTTATACACATCCTCGTAACAGCGGTCATCAATGGCAGCTTTGAGCAATGCGCGAGCGTATCGAACAGCTATTAACCCTATATCCATAACTCGTTTAGTTGGGGTTTACAGAGAAAGCATCGTCTAAGAAACGGTTAACCAACGACATCTGTTGATCGTTGGAGGCCAAGTTTTCACGCACAACCTTCTCGGCAATCTGCACGCTTAGCTCCGCCACCTGGGTACGAATGTCGCGGATGGCATTCTGTTTCTCTACCTCTATCTGCCTTTTGGTTTCTTCGAGCAGTCGCACACCCTCCTCGTGAGCCGTCTGTCGAGCTTTCTCAACTATGGCATCGCGTGTTTGGGCAGCCTCCTTTAAGATGAGTGATTGTTTCTCTCGTGCGTCTTGAAGAATTTGTTCGCTTTCTTGCTTGATGTTTTCTAGCCGTTCTGATGCCTCATGAGCCTTGCGCAGACTTTCGTCTATGTATGTCTTACGGTCTTCAACCATCCTGATGATAACAGGAAAACCGTATTTAACTAGAACAACAAAAACCACCAAGAACGCCAAGAGCATCCAAAAGAGCAAGCCCAAGTCGGGCGTTAGTATTGATGGTAAATTCTCCATTCTGTTACTTATTTAATCAAGAATGCACACGCTGCAATGGCGAAGAGGGCACAACCCTCAACGAAAGAAGCCGTAACAATCATGTTGGTCTGTATTTTGTTCGTTGCTTCGGGCTGACGGGCAATGGCATCCATTGCGCTACCGCCAATGCGACCGATACCTAAACCTGCACCAATTGTAGCAATACCTGCACCAATACCGCAGCCTAGCTGAGCCAGACCCTCGGCAGCCAATAATGTTGTAATCATCATAGTTCTTATTCTTTTATTAATTGTTTATATTCTATTTTAGTTGTTTTGTTCGTTAAGACGTTTCTTACAGTTGCATCCGAGACTCTTGTGGCATGCACACCTATGTTAAACTTATCACCCAATAGCACATTCACCCGAGGAACTCTGCCTGTTAAAGTGTGTTCTGCACAAGGCTGATAAGCTCTTGGAAACTACTCGGCAACGTGGTGCTCACGATGAGCCATGCCGATAAAGACGGCACTAAGCATGGTGAACACATACGCCTGCACGAATGCGACAAGCAATTCGAGACAGTTCATGAAAAGCAACATGATTATACCAAACGTGTTCAACCCCAGGCCATAGCCTACGCCCATGTTCCATCCAAGGAATATCACGCAAGTGAAACTCAATATAATGGCATGACCAGCCATCATGTTGGCGAAGAGACGTATCATCAACGCAAAAGGCTTTGTGAAGATACTGAACACCTCTATCACCGGCATAAGGGGAACGGGAAACTTCAAGGCAACAGGAACTTCTGGCCAGAATACGTCTTTCCAATACTCCTTATTGCCAAAGATGTTGATAACCAACATCGCGGTAACGGCCAAGAACATGGTTATGTTGATGTTACCCGTGACGTTTGCTCCGCCTGGGAACACGGGAACAAGCCCAATCATGTTACAAGTGAAGATGAAAAAGAACACCGTCAACAAGAAAGGAGCGTAGCGTTTGTATTGCCGTTCGCCCACGGCAGGCCTTATCAAGTCGTCGTGGATGTACATCACGAACATCTCCATCAAGCCAACGAGACCCTTGGGAGCAGCACTTTTCTCATCTACCTTCTTATACCAGCGTGCGCACGACAGGAAAACCGTGAGCAAAATCACCACAACAATCCATATCTGAGCAACGGCTTTGGTTATGCTTAGGTCCAAAGGACGCGTCGTTGAACCGTCTGCACGTCGTTCATATATCTTTCCATGATGCTGGGCATCGAAGAAAAAGTTGTTCGGAAGATGATGAGCCGTACCCACATACCATTCGCCCATGTCGCTACTTCTAACGATGATGGGCAAGGGTATGCTCAGATGCTTGCCTTCGTACGTGGCGATGTGCCATTCGTAAGCATCCGACAAGTGTTCGAGCACGATCTCTGGAATATCGAGTTCCTTCTTGTCTTCCCCTCCGTTGCTAGCCGCGTGGAGCGACAACGAAGTGAAAAGCAACAGCAGCAGAAACGATATATATCTTACTTTTTTCATTATAATACATTATTATTATATAGCCGTTATGTACCCGACTTACGCTTATCGTTTGAGAAGAACGTGGCGTGGTGCACCAACATCGCCGCATAAAACAAGGCGAAAACGCATAAAAAGAGCAACATCGCTTGTCTTTCTACCACGAAGTAGTACACGAAAAACACCAACACACACAACAGCATGCGAAACCCTGACACACCTAAGAAAAAGGTGGGGAGGCTATCTGGCGACTTTATCGCCACGCGCGACCATACCAGGATGTCTGCCGTCTCGATGATTAAAAAGACCACCGAACTAACCAGCAACGGCAACGCAACCGCATAACCCAGGCAAAGTTCGGCAACACCATACACGCCTATCGCCAACAAGGCCAGCGTAATGAGGCTTTGGCAGATGAAACGCCACTTTTGTTTGCCTACTCGCCTTTCGTCCATAGCACTTTCCATAGAGAGCCGTTATACCTCCACACACAAGGAGACAACGTTCTTTTGCACCTCGACAAAACCACCTGTGATGGCACACTCATGCGTTTCGCCCTCATCCGTGACGTAAACCACTTGGCCCGCATCTAGCGAAGAGATGATGGGTGCATGGTTGTCGAGAATCTCGAACTCACCAAGACTGCCTGGAACCTTTACGCTCTGGGCATCGCCTTGATAGAGTTGCTTTTCCGGAGAAACAATAATCAATTTGAGCATAGACACATGCTTTTACACAAACTAGTTGGAACCTGCTGCTTCAAGCAACTTCTTACCTTTCTCGATAGCGTCTTCTATCGTGCCGACGTTCAAGAAAGCCTGTTCGGGAAGGTCGTCAACCTCGCCGTCGAGTATCATGTTAAAGCCCTTGATGGTGTCTTCGATACTTACCATCGCACCCTTAACACCCGTAAACTGCTCGGCAACGGTAAACGGCTGAGATAGGAAACGCTGCACCCTACGTGCGCGATTCACAGTCTGCTTGTCTTCGTCGCTCAACTCATCCATACCAAGAATGGCGATGATGTCTTGCAATTCCTTATAGCGTTGCAATATTTGTTTCACACGTTGCGCACATTCGTAATGCTCTTTACCCACAATCAGCGGGTCCAGAATACGCGAAGTGGAGCCCAATGGGTCCACGGCAGGATAAATACCCAGCTCAGTAATCTTACGGCTAAGCTCCGTTGTAGCATCCAAGTGCGTGAAAGTGGTAGCAGGAGCGGGGTCGGTCAAGTCGTCGGCAGGCACATATACGGCCTGGACAGACGTGATGGAACCGCGCCTAGTAGACGTAATGCGCTCTTGCATCGCACCCATCTCACTGGCCAACGTAGGCTGATAGCCCACAGCCGAAGGCATACGGCCCAACAAAGCCGAAACTTCCGAGCCTGCTTGTGTAAAGCGGAAGATGTTGTCGATAAAGAACATGATGTCTGCCGGCTCGCCATCCTTCCCTCCATGATCGCGGAATTCCTCGGCAACGGTTAGTCCCGACAATGCCACAGAGGCACGTGCGCCAGGCGGCTCGTTCATCTGCCCATACACAAGGGTGGCTTGCGATTGGCGTAGTTCTTCGGGATCAACTAGCGAAAGGTCCCATTTGCCCTCCTCCATTGCCTTCCTAAACTTGTCGCCATAGCGGATTACACCCGACTCGATCATGTCGCGGATAAGGTCGTTTCCTTCACGTGTACGTTCTCCAACACCTGCGAACACCGAGTAACCGTTATGTCCCTTGGCAATGTTATTAATTAGTTCCATGATAAGCACAGTCTTACCAACGCCCGCACCACCAAACAAACCAATCTTACCACCCTTCATATAGGGTTCCAACAGGTCGATAACCTTGATGCCCGTGGCCAACATTTCCTTGTGGGTAGAAAGTTCGTCGAACTTAGGAGCCTCCCTATGGATGGGATAAGCCCCTTCCATGTTCAGTTCCGACATGCCGTCAATGGGCTTGCCGATAACGTTCAGCATGCGTCCTTTAATCTGTTCGCCGGCCGGCATGGTGATAGGACTGCCCAACGGCGTTGCTTTAAGGTGGCGTTGCAGACCGTCGGTGTTATCCATTGCCACGCAGCGCACAGTGTCCTCACCGATATGCTGTTGAACCTCCACTATCAATTCGCGGCCGTCGGGCCTAACGATACGTAAGGCATCGTGAATTTTCGGTAGCACTTTCTCCTCCTCTTGGCCCTTGGTGTCGAAGTAGACGTCAATTACCGGACCAATAATTTGCGAAATGTGTCCTTCTATGTTTGACATATTCAGATATCTAGTTTATTATATTTCTTTATTAATGATTGCGCAAAAGTAACGATAAAAAACGGAATTGCCAAAATGTTCAGGCAATTTAATGTATGCAAACATTAAACTTTTCCAAATGTTGTTCCTTTTATATGCTTAGTTCGTCTAAAACGGTTATCAGCTTTTTATCAAAGGGCTTATCGCTCCTAATGGCTTCGGAAAGTGGCACATATACAATTTCGTTGTTGCGTACACCAATCATAACGTTGCGTTGTCCTTGCATGATGGCATCTATCGCGCCCACTCCTGTGCGGCTAGCCAAGATGCGGTCGTGGGCTGTTGGCCTACCGCCACGTTGCAAATGCCCAAGGATGGACACGCGCACATCATAGTCGGGGAACTCTTTCCTCACACGGTCGGCATAATACAGCGCGCCACATTTGGGACTTTCCGATACGATGACGATGCAACTCTTCTTCGATTTGCGTATGCCCCGTTCCATAAACCGCGCCAATTGGTCAACGTCCGTCGAGTCTTCGGGTATGATGGCGGCCTCTGCGCCAGCAGCAATGGCACTGTTCTGAGCCAAAAAGCCAGCATCGCGCCCCATTACTTCGACAAAGAAAATACGTTCGTGGCTTTGCGCCGTGTCGCGTATGCGGTCTACACATTCCACGATGGTGTTCATCGTGGTATCGTAACCAATGGTCGAGTCGGTACCGTAAAGGTCGTTATCGATGGTTCCTGGCAAGCCAATACAACACAAGTCGTATTCTCTTGCAAACACCATTGCGCCCGTGAGCGAGCCATTACCGCCAATCACAACCAAGGCATCTATCCCTTCTTTCACGATATTTTCGTAAGCCTTTTGCCTACCCGCTTCTGTTGTGAACTCGTTGCTGCGTGCGGTTTTCAATATGGTGCCGCCCTGCATGATGATACCACTAACGTTTTCGGTGGTAAAGGGTTTTATATCATCGTTTATAAGTCCGTCGAAACCACGGTATACGCCTTTTATGTTAAACCCATTGCAAATACCTGCGCGCGTCACGGCGCGTATGGCTGCGTTCATTCCTGGCGCATCCCCACCCGATGTGAGTATGCCTATCGTCTTTATTCTTGTCATTGTATTGATACCTTTATCTAGTTTCTACACATCCCTATATATAATAAGGTGTAGAGGATTCTATCTTTTTATGGTTGACCAATTAACGCGTTAACAAGTCAACAAGTTGATTTTCCTATCCCTGTACAAATCTTGGGACATCACAGCACGTCCCCAGCTGTCTACTTACGCAATGGGCCAAAGCAACGCCATGCCCAACGCGCCACCCAAAAGAACTTTCCATCCCACGTTGACGAAATACCATCCAACGCGCATTCGTTCTGCTCTTATCAGTGCCAAGCCGCTTATCGAACCTATGGGCAGAATGTTACCACCCACAGCTGTTGCAAAAGCAATCATCTTCCAATAAGCTCCGTTTTGGGCGAAGTTGGCCGAATACGATGTGAGTTCTGCATTCTCGCCCGACAAAACGGGATGCAGCGACAAGGCCGTCATGGCTGTAACGAAACTGTCGAGCACACTACTGATGGCCGCACTTGCCACGCCAAAGAGCCAGATGTTGGGCGTTTGCTTGTCGATATAGGCCGTCACTTCGCGGAAAAAGCCCGTTTCGCTAACCACGCCCACGGCAAACATGATGCCCAAAACAAACAATATCATCTGCATAGAGCCATATTGCAACACACGTGGTACGCGGCGATGTATCGTTTCGCCCGTGTTGAGCAGCTTTCGGTTGAATATTTCGTTAACCACCCATAGCACAGACAGCACGCAAAGTGCGCCGAGGAAAGGACTTAACTTGGTGATATTATGGAAGGTGGGGATAAACCACAGGCCGCCAATGCCCACAACGAACATCACAAGACGCTGCCAAACATTCAAGTTGGTATCGTCGCCGCGATAAGGTAGCCGCAAAAACTCAATGTCGATACGGTCGGGCAATGCCCTAGACAACAACCACGTTGGCACGACACAAGTAACAATACAAGGTACTGCCATGCTTAACGAATAGTTTGTGGCGGTTATCGCGCCCATGTTCCATAGCACCAAACCTTCGGGCGAGCCAATTACGGTTAATGCTCCGCCCATGTTTGCAGCAATTACAGCCACACTGCCGTAAATCATTCGGTAGCGTCTGTTGGGTATCACCTGATGAATGAGCGTCAGCGCCATCACCGTAGTGGTAAGGTTATCCAAGTTAGCAGATACCACAAACACGATGAGCATCATCATCCACAGCAGCTTTTTGCTGTCGCGGGTTCGCGCCCAGATGCCCAAGAAGTCGAAACAGCCGTTATTGTTCAATATCTCTACGATGGTCATCGTGGCCAGTAAGAAGAGAACTATCTCGCAAGCCTTACCCACATAACGCAAGAAGATGGTCTGAGCGATAAATTGTTTCACCGCCTGACTGGTGTGCGCCATGCCACCAAGATAGTCGGTGTAGGCTTGTTTGTGCATCAGCTGTACGAAATCCGTTCCATAAGAAACGTACAGCACCCACCCCACTGTACCAACGAATATTGCTACAGCGGCTCTATTCACATTTGTAACATTCTCTGTGCTAATGAGAATAAACCCAACGACTATGATTAAAAGGATAATCAGAGACATTATCTTAGACTATTTAAACGCAAAGGTAACAATTGTTTGTGAAACGAACAAGAACAAAAGAAACTATTCAACGTTTTTTTAATCCAAGACCATTCTTGGCACATCAACTTACGCCAATGTTTCTTCTCGCGCGTAATGATAATAAGGTGTTCCGCCTATTCCACGATGAGGAAAAGTAGTGTGATGTATTTTTTCAATCTTTTGTCATATCATTCAACAATCGATGGCAGCCATTATAAACAGACATTGCATTAGATAGCGTTAACCGATGAGGGAGGGCTTTACACATAGCGAAATATAAAAACGAGCAATTCATTTCTCTCTGTTGCTAGCCTAACTAAGCACTATTTGACTTTTCAAAATTATCTCTTTAAAGACTTCACTATCAAAATCATACCCTTTACATTTTAGCCTGTGCTAAACTTATAAACTCACGAACACACAAACTCATCAACTACAATAATCATCAACTCAAGAAAAGCATCATGCCAAAACCTTAAATTATTATCTTTTATATTACAAAACCGCACTAAAATTCACTCCGTTCTAGCGAAAATACAGGCTGAAAAGTAGGTAAATAGGCACCAATTCTAACATTTCAGGTCTTTCATTTTGTCTATTTTCAAGAATAGCACCTGCATTTTGCACCATTTTGCCTTTCTAGTTTGGTTGCCAACTCGTATTTTTTCAACTCCAATTATCCACTTTTAGCCCCTAAAAACCCACTTTTTAATGGTTATTATGCCCTTTTTAGCCATGTACTTCATGGTTCGAAAAGGTTTTGTTTATACCATTGTAGTGGATATATATGCTTTTCGCCTTGTATTTAGCAGCATTTTGCACTGCATTTAGCAGTATTTTACCTTGCGTTTAGCACCAAAATGCACTGCATTTAGCGGCAAATTGCATTGCATTTAGCGGCAAAACGCACTGCGTTTAGCAGCATATTGCATGGTATTTAGCTGCAAATAGCCCCAAAATGGGTGCAAATGGCGGTCTCCTGAAATAAATATTCATTTTGCCAACATTTACAACTACCCCCTTATTGCATGAAAACAAACCTTCGCGAGAATCGATTTTTTGCGGCAAGGTGGGCGATTGGTGAGCTACAAGGGCAGTCATAATGTTAAAATTCGCACTAAAAACTTTACAAGCATTCAAGAATAGCATGACAAACAATGATAGATAACAGCAAAAAACAAAGCGATTGGCACTTTCAATAGAAAGCACTTCGATGGCAAACAATGGCAGATGGCAACAAAAAGAAACCGTTGCCCGATGGGTGCAAGGCCAAGTTGGCCTTAAACTACACCTCATCGAGCAACGGTTGATTATGCTCATTACAGTTTTATCCCATTACCAAAGCGACAAACGTTGGTTCTTAGGGATAAACAACTTGTCGCCTTCTTTCACACCGAAAGCCTCGTACCAGGCATCAATGTGCGGCAGTGCACCATTCACACGCCATTTACCCAGCGCATGTGGGTCGGCCTTTGTGCGGTTACGAATTTCTTGTTCGGTGATGTTTTGTCCCCAAACAGCAGCATAAGCCAAGAAGAAACGCTGGTCGGGCGTAAAGCCGTCGATGGTCTTAAGGTGTTTTTTGGCCTCTACGTTCTTGAAAGCAAAGAAACTAACTTGCAATCCGCCGTGGTCTGCAAGGTTTTCGCCGAGCGTAAACTGTCCATTGGCGTTGAGGTCGGGAAGAACTTTGATGTTCGAGAAGAAGTCGGCATAAAGTTTAGCACGCTCTTCAAAGCCTTTCGCATCAGATGCAGTCCACCAATCGTTCATATATCCGTTGGCATCGTATTGCCTACCCTGGTCGTCAAAGCCGTGTGTCATCTCATGACCAATAACCACGCCGATAGCACCATAGTTGTAAGCCTCGTCGGCCTTAGGGTCGAAGAAGGGACGCTGCAAAATACCGGCGGGGAAACAAATCTCGTTGGTTGTGGGATTGTAGTAAGCGTTAACCGTTTGCGGGGTCATTAACCATTCATCACGGTCAACGGGCTTACCCGCTCTCATCTGAATGTGCCTATCGTGCGAGAACTTTCGACAAGCAAGCACATTCTCGTAATACGACTTCGTTGGGTCGATGGTTAGTTTGCTATAATCAATCCATTTGTTGGGATAACCAATCTTAACATAGAACTTGTTTAGCTTGTTATGGGCAGCTGCTTTTGTGGTGTCGCTCATCCATGTTTGTGCATCAATACGTTGTCCTAGCGAGATTTGCAAGTTGCGAACCAGCTGTTCCATCATCTTCTTCGACGTTTCGGGGAAATAACGGGCAACATACATCTTACCTAATGCCTCACCCATCTGCTCTTCCACTTGGTTTGTGGCACGTTTCCACAACGGATATTCTTCCTTTCGGCCACTCATGGTCTTGCCAAAGAAGTCGAAGTTGGCCAAACGAATTTCGTTCGTGAGGTATGAGGCAGAACTTTGAATGATGTCCCACTCGATAAGTGCGCGCAAGTCATCGGCCGTTGCAGCTGCATAAAGCTTGTCGTAGCCCTCCATAAACCCAGGTTGCCCCACAATCATTTCCTGAATATAGGCCGATTTCACGCCCTCGGCATTAGCCATTGCTTCAAGATTTATGTTGGGATAGTTTTCCTTAAATTCCTTCAAGGTCATCTTATTGTAGTTGGCTTGTGGGTCGCGCAGTTCGGTTACGCTCTTCGACACCAACGCCAATGCCGTTTCCATGCGGAAAATAGCATCGCGACGGGCATCGGCTTGTGCCTCGTTAAAGCCATAAAGGCGGAACATGCGTGCGATGTGCTTGCGAAAAGCCTCACGAATGGCTACCGTGGCGGGGTCGTTGTTCACATAATAGTCTTTCTGACCAAGCGTTAAACCGCCCTGACCGATAGTCAAGATGTTCATCTTCACATTCTTTTCGTCGGCAGCGAAGTACGAACCGAAACCAACGCCGTAACCATAAACGGCATATTTAAGTTGAAATTGTTCAAGGTCGGCCTTGGTTTTAGCCCCTTCCACCTCTGCAATCAAGGCTGCAACAGGTGCAAGCCCCTCCTTTTCGCGGCGAGTAGAGTCCATAGCCAGCTTGTAATAGTCGGAGAGTTTCTGCTCCGTGCTACCAGGTTTGAACTTTTTTTTCAGCAGTTCGCCCAATATATTGTTAATGCGCTTGTTGTTTTCTTCTTGCAATTGGTCGAAACTGCCAAAGCGCGAATAGGCTGCGGGCAACGGATTGTTCTTCTGCCAACCGCCCGTAGCAAACTGATAGAAATCATCGGCTGCACGAACCGACTTGTCAAGGTCTGACATCACTAGCCCCGACTGCCCCTGAGCCATGCCCAATGTGGGCGAGGCCATCATCAAGAGCGCGGGAAAGATTTGTTTCATGTTCATGTTCTCTTTTTTGTTATTGGATAATAATGATTAAATATTTAGTACTAGTTATATGCTCAGCTTATATTATCACCAAAACGGTTAAGCTCTACGACACCTGCCGCGACAGTTCTTCAAGCATTTCGCTCAGTTCCATCCACTTTTCGTTTTCGCTGTCTAAGGCACGTTGCACGGAGGTATATTCACTCACAAGCGTCATGTCCGAGGCGTTGTTCACGTCGCTGAGCAATTCGTTAAGTTCGGCTATGCGTTTCTCCATTGATGCTATCCGCCCCTCGCATTCCTTCACGGCTTTCTCGGCTTTGTTCACCTTTTTCATCCGCTCTTTACGCTGCGCATAGCTTTCGTTGTCGGTTTTTGGGCTTTCGTCGGCCTTGATTGGAGCGGTTGCTGACGTATGCAGAAGGCTGTCGATATTAGCAGGCATGGCGTTATCGGGCTGGTTTGCGGCCGCAGAGCGTATAAAATCGTATATGCCGCCAAGGTGTTCTTTCACCCTACCCTCACCAAACTCGTACACTTTCGACACCAACCCATCGAGGAACTCACGGTCGTGAGAAACAACAATGGCCGTTCCGTCGAACGCTTTGATGGCTTCTTTCAGCACATCCTTCGATTGCATGTCGAGATGGTTGGTGGGTTCGTCGAGTATAAGCAAGTTAACTGGCTCTAACAGCAGCTTAATCATAGCCAACCTACTGCGTTCGCCGCCACTCAACACCTTCACTTTCTTGTCCGATGCCTCGCCCCCAAACATAAATGCGCCCAGTATGTCGCGTATTTTTAAGCGTATATCGCCTTTCGCCACATTATCAATCGTTTCGAAAACGGTTAGGCTTTCATCTAACAATTGGGCTTGATTCTGTGCAAAATAGCCTATCTGCACATTGTGACCAATCTTCAATCCGCCCGTGTAAGGTATCTCATTGAGGATGCACTTCACCAGGGTAGACTTTCCTTCGCCGTTTCGACCCACAAAGGCAACCTTCTCACCTCGTTTAATGGTAAACGTAACATGGTCGAAGACAGTGTGCTTGCCATAATCCTTACGCACATCGTCGCATATAACGGGATAGTCGCCACTGCGCAAACAGGGCGGAAACTTTAAGCGCAAAGCCGAAGTGTCCACCTCGTCTACTTCTATCGGCACAATCTTAGCCAACTGCTTGATGCGGCTCTGCACCTGAACAGCCTTCGTAGGTTTATAGCGAAACTTCTCGATAAAGTCTTTCATGTCCGCTATTTCCTTTTGTTGGTTCTCGTAGGCGCGCAGTTGCTGTTCCCTTCGTTCGGCCCTTAGCGTAACATATTCGTCGTACTTCACGCGATAATCAATCACCTTTCCACACGATATTTCTAGCGTGCGGTTGGTTACGTTGTTGATAAACGCACGGTCGTGGCTGACAAGTACCACCGAGCCAGAACTCTGTGCCAAGAACTGTTCGAGCCATTGAATGCTGTCGATGTCCAAATGGTTGGTGGGTTCGTCTAGCAACAGCACGTCGGGTTTGCGTAAAAGAATCTTTGCCAGCTCAATACGCATGCGCCAACCACCGCTAAACTCACTCGTGGGGCGGTCTAAGTCGTTCCTATTAAACCCCAACCCGATTAGCGTTCGCTCCAATTCGGCCTCGTAATTGTTGCCACCCAGCATCAGGTAACGTTCGTGTTCGTGGGTAAATCGCTCAACCAGAGCCATGTAATCCTCACTTTCGTAGTCGGTTCTTTCGCTCAGTTCGTTGTTCAATTGCTCAACGCGTGCCTTCAATTCCGTATTGTCGGCAAAGGCTTTTCTGGCCTCTTCTTTCACCGTTGTGTCGTCTTCAAGCACCATTACTTGTGGCAAATAGCCCACAGTTGTTCCCGAAGGAACCGACACGTTGCCCGCCGTGGGCTTTTGTTTTCCGCATAATATTTTGAGCATGGTAGACTTACCTGCGCCGTTTTTGCCAACCAAAGCAATGCGATCGCGATTGTTCACCACAAAACTAACGTCCTTAAACAACGGCTTTACACTAAACTCAACCGTTAAACCTTCAACTGAAATCATTTATTTGTTATTTACTCGCACAAAGTTAATCATTTTGTTTGAAAGTATGGACGTTTGTTTTAGGATTAGCTTGGCTACAACTACATTTTTATTGTTTGCCAAATACAGTTGGTTGTTTTGCCGTTTAAGCATTGATTTCTTATTTACAGCTTAACTCTTTAATTAATAATTGGATATAATCCCTACCCCAATCGTCTGCTTTACGTTTCGTGTCATCGAACTGCAACAAGTCAATGTCTATCTTCACAATGCCTTTCTTGCGCTCTTCGGACACGCTTCCCATCTGCGCCTCAATGTCTTTTAGCACGGCTATTACCTCTTCCAACGGCACACTGCAATACCCTTCGGCCAAACAGTTTATAAATGGTGGCGAAACAATGCCTATTGCAGGAGTGATAAGCGAACGCGAAAATCGCAGTTGCGGGAAAACAGCCGACAACCGTGCTTTGGCCTGTTCGATATGCAGCTCGGCCGCGACATTGCTACCCAAGGCCAATAAGATGTAATGCGTTTGTTGGTTCATCGGATAATAACATTAGGTGCACAAAGTTACAAAAAATAAGGCATCCCCTGATGGGAATAGGAAATAATAATTTGAAACTAATGCGACACTTCCATCTACTGCTCCATGTTTTCTGATGGAGAGGGCTAATCGTTTTTGCAATAGCTAATTGTTTATAAAAACGGCGCAACAAGGTGAAGAATGGTTGAAATACTTATAATATGCTTGTCCGACTGTGCGAAGTTACAATAATAATCATTACTTTTGTGCTTAAAATCAGTTTTATATGAAGAAAATAGTTGTTCTGCTTACCACAATAGCACTTGTTCTCCCCGTTTCGGCACAGCTGCGGTGGAATTCGGTGTACCAAACTTACATCAGTCAATATAAGGATTTGGCCATCGAAGAGATGCTCAAACATCGCATTCCCGCCAGTATCACGTTGGCGCAAGGGCTATTGGAGAGTGGCGCAGGACAGGGCGCACTGGTAAAAAAGGGCAACAACCACTTTGGCATTAAGTGTCACGACTGGACAGGGCGTAAGACTTACCACGACGACGATGCCAAAAACGAATGTTTTAGATCGTACAAAAGTGCGAAAGAAAGCTACGAAGACCATAGCCAGTTTTTAAAGCGCGACCGTTACAAGTCGCTTTTTGCACTCGCGCCTAACGACTATCGCGGATGGGCCAAGGGATTAAAGGCATGCGGATATGCCACAGACCCTAGTTATGCCACGAAACTGATTAATGTAATTGAGCTTTATAAGCTATACCTGTACGACTCGGCAAAAGACTACGACAAGTTCTTTGCCAAACATGCAGGCAACTATCTGCCGGGTAGCAGCAACATGCGCCTGCACCCGATATACAAGTACAACGACAACTACTATCTACGCGCAAGACGAGGAGACACCTTTAAGTCGTTGGCCGAAGAACTGGAACTTTCGGCTAGGTCGCTTGCCAAAGCCAACGAACGTTCTAAGAATGACGTGCTGGCCGAAGGCGACATCATCTATCTCAAAAAGAAGCGTAAGCATGCAGAGAAACAATTCAAGGACAAGCCACACGTGGTTAAACCTGGCGAGAGCATGTACGACATCGCCCAAAAGTACGGCATCCGCGTGAAGAGCCTGTATAAGATGAACGACTTGCCCGAAGATTACCAGATAAAGGTTGGTGCCGTGTTGAGGGTTTATTAAAAGCCACCCTGCGCAATGGGCAACCAAACGCCAACAGCTTACGCCCCATAGTGCGGGCGTAAGCGCATTGTTTGCCACAAATAGCAGTGCCGTAGTTCACACGTTGCACATTTGGCCCGAACCGCAAACGCCAACAAGCAGCCACACCATGCGGCAATCTGCCTACATCTAACAATTCTAGACAATTATTATCGTTTAACATCATACTATAAAATGAAGACACTACTACTATCAATTCTCGCCTTGGCGAGTACTTTGACTGCGTGGTCGCAACGATTCGACGACGAGTTTGACAACCGAACCCTGCGCATTGACTACACCTTTGCAGGGAATGTAAACAAACAAGAGATTTCTGTGGCCAAGCTAAACGTCATGCCCGGATGGTACGGCAAACGGCAAAGACTTGCAGAAATACCTGTTGAAGGCAACGGACAAATTACTGTTAGACGGAAGAAAGACAAGCAAGTGATTTACCGCAACTCTTTCTCAACGCTGTTTCAAGAATGGCTTACCTACGACGAGGCCAAGTCGTCGTCCAAGTCTTTCGAAAATGTGTTCCTCGTTCCAATGCCAAAAGACACGGTGGAGATTACCATCGACCTGCGAAACAACCGCCGACAGGTGGTGGCTAGCCTAACGCACACGGTGGCTCCAAAGGACATCTTGATTAGAAAAATAGGCGAAACATCCGTTACTCCTTACGAAACGATCCAAAAGGCAGCCAACCCGAACCATTGCATCCACATCGCCTACGTTGCAGAAGGCTACACTGATGCAGAAATGGACGTGTTCTTAAAAGATGCCAAAGCAGCAACCGAGGCCCTGTTTGCCCACGAACCATTTAAGTCTACACGCAACCGATTTAACATTGTGGCGGTGAAATCGCCCTCAAAGGAGAGCGGCACAAGCGAACCCTCTAAGGGAATATGGAGAAATACGGCGTTGCACTCGCACTTCGACACGTTTTATAGCGACCGTTATCTAACCACGCTGAACCTATTCGAACTGCACGATTGGTTGGCTGGCACACCATACGAACATATTATTGTGTTGGTGAACACCGAAAAGTATGGCGGTGGCGGTATCCTTAACTCTTATAACCTGTCTATGACCCACCACGAGAAGTTCAAGCCAGTGGTTGTACATGAGTTTGGACACAGCTTTGCAGGACTGGGCGATGAATATGCCTACGAGGCCGAAAGCATTTCAATGTACCCACGCGACATCGAACCTTGGGAAGAAAACCTCACTACATTAGTGAACTTCAAAGGGAAATGGGAAAACCTCGTTAAGAAGAATACGCCAATACCTACACCTGCAACCGAGAAGAATAAGAAAACAGTTGGCGCTTACGAAGGTGCTGGATATAGCCTAAAAGGCGTTTATCGTGGCTATCAAGATTGCAGGATGCGCACAAACGAATTTCCTGAGTTCTGCCCTGTGTGTACACAAGCCCTAACAAGGTTCATTGATTTCTATACCAAATAGGCCAAGAAAACAACTTTGGAACACGAAGTTGTAAGCCCCTTGTAATTACACTATAAAGCGGCTTGTACAGACACTACAAGCCGCTTATAGTGTGCGTACAAGGGTGTTTGTAGCCGCGATACAAACCGTTTTCACCAAGACATTGAAGTTGTCTTGACTTTTAATGGTTCTATAAAAGTTGGGTGGAGTTTATTTTCTTTGTGTGGTAAAACCGAGATAAACATTCTGCTCATGCACAAAGTGCTGGACGGAGATACAATAAAAACCTGAGATACTGCCCCATTTGGCTGTGGCAAAACGTGGTTATGTTTCAGAAGGCGACTTGGCGGAAGTATGTTCCATACGTTCTCCACAAGTTGAAAACGGCTTGCCGATAACAGATTACTTCTGCTTTTCCATGATGTCGTCTTGGTTGGTCGTGAGCAACATCCCCCACAACCGCTCGCGCTGGTTGTTGTAAACGTACGTCCTTTCGGTGTCGTTGCCCACTTGCGCGTGCATGCAATATAATTATTTTTGTCAGGTTTTCAGCAGAAAATTTAACATTATGAGTGCCTTTTTTCCCTCCAACCGTTCACTTGGCCGCAAAAAATCGATTCTCGCGAGGGTTTGTTTTGATGCAAAAAGGGGTTAGTATGTGAATGCAGCGAAATGAATATTTATTTAAAGTAGTCGCCCTTTGCACCAACTTTTGGGCTATTTATAGCAAAATATAGTGCAATATGGTGCAAAATGCAGTGCATTTTGGTGCTAAACTCAGTGCGTTTTGGTGCAAAATGCAGTGCGTTTTGGTGCTAAACGCAAGGTAAAATGGTACAAAATGCAGTGCAAAATGGTGCTAAACTCAGTGCGAAAAGCATAAATATCCACTGCAATTGTATAAACAAAACCTTTAAGAACCATGAAAAACTGGGCCAAAAAGGGAAAAATGGTCGTTAAAAAGTGGGGTTTTGGGGTCTAAAAGTGGTTTTTGGGGCTACAAAAATCATGGGTCGACAACCAATCTAGAAAGGCTAAATGGTACAAAATGCAGGTAGTTTTCTTAAAATTGAACATATTATAAGTCGTGAAAGGTCAGAGATAGGGGCGATTTACCTACATTACGGCCTATATTTTCGCTAGAACGGAGCAAAAATTAGAGCGATATTGTAAAATAAAAGATAATGCTTTAAGATTTTTGAGCTGATGAGTTTGTGGGTTTTCCAATTTGTAAGTTGATGTGTTCGGGAATTGTTAGTCTTTCGTGAGTTTAAAAGTCGGTGGTTTGATTTGTCCTGCACTTCGTGTATGAGAAGGGTGTTTATCTTGTGTTGGCATCACAGAGAGAAC
>ERZ773067.695-NODE-695-length-19642-cov-5.904988_pt1 | contig 19642 bp, 16 predicted proteins | sample MGYA00580622_ERZ773067 | MGnify/ENA primary metagenome ERZ773067 (study PRJEB29015, sample SAMEA2737998) | human oral metagenome | biome: human oral; feature: human-associated habitat; material: dental | place: China | collected 2113 ...
TTTTTATCAGACAATACATCAAGCAAATCATGGAATACAAGGTGGATTTTGTGGTAGGTGTCTTGGGAGTCTTTTTGACTCAAGGCCTGAACCTCTTGTTTCTTAATGTACTCTTTCAACACATCCCCTCGCTAGAAGGTTGGACCTTTCAAGAGATTGCCTTTATCTATGGATTTTCCTTAATTCCAAAGGGCTTAGATCATCTCTTTTTTGACAATCTCTGGGCTTTAGGTCAACGACTAGTTCGAAAAGGGGAGTTTGACAAGTATCTGACTCGTCCTATCAATCCTCTCTTTCACATCCTCGTTGAGACCTTTCAGATTGATGCCTTGGGTGAACTTTTGGTCGGTGGAATCTTACTAGCGACAACGGCGACTAGCATTGCTTGGACTCTTCCAAAATTCCTGATTTTTCTAGTTTGTATTCCTTTTGCGACCTTGATTTATACTTCCTTGAAAATTGCGACAGCTAGCATCGCTTTTTGGACCAAGCAGTCAGGTGCCATGATTTATATTTTCTATATGTTTAATGATTTTGCCAAGTACCCGATTTCCATTTACAATTCGCTCCTTCGTTGGTTAATTAGCTTTATTGTGCCTTTCGCCTTTACGGCCTACTATCCTGCCAGCTATTTCTTGCAGGACAAGGATGGACTATTTAATATTGGTGGTTTGATTCTGATTTCCCTTGTTTTCTTTGTTATTTCCCTTAAACTTTGGGACAGGGGATTGGATGCCTACGAAAGTGCAGGTTCTTAAAAATAAATAAAGCCTTGTCTTAGGACAGGCTTCTTTTTTCCATTTTATAAAATCCTGACCACATAGTCTGCGATGTCTACCAGATAGGCAAAACCTATTGTTTGCGATTTTTATTTTTGTTATAGTAGTAATTGTCAAGGGGAGATTAAGCTTCCTAACAAAATAGAAAATGAGGTTATATCATGAAAAAAGTAGTAGGTATCGGATTTTTAGTCGTTGCAACAGCAGTCTTGTATTTTGAATTAGTTGGATGGCCAAGTTTGGATGTTAACATCTGGGCACTTTTTCCAGTAGGTCTATTCTTATTCTTTACTCTTGAGAATTTGGTTAAAAAAGATTATAAGGCCAGTCTCATGAGCTTGATTATTGCCTTTATCATTGCAAATGCTATTTTTGACATCTTGCCACTTTCAAGTGGTTTAGTTATCGGTGCAGGGGTGCTGGCTTGCGTGGGAATTGGATTTCTATTTCCAGAAACTAACAATTAAAAGATTAAAAAAGCCTCGAGTTATCTCGGGGCTTTTTGCTTTATTTACCAGCATAGTATTGTTGAATACCTTTGACGATACCTTTAACTAGTTTATTTTGATAGGCATCATTGCGGATACGTTGATTCTCATCGAAGTTACTCATATATCCTAATTCAAGTAAGACAGCAGGTTTATTAGTTTCTCTAAGAACAGCAAAACTTCCATGCAGTAGTCCAGCATTTTTGGCGCCTGTTTCAGCTAAAAGTGAAGAATGGATAGCTGCTGCTAATCGGTTGCTCTCACTAATGCGGTCTGGATGATTATGCCATTGAGAATTAATCTTTGTAGGGTAATCAGGGTTTTGTTCATAAGAATATGTTTGAATACCACTGACGTTCGAAGCAGAATTACTTGTAGCATTGAAGTGAATACTAATAAACATGTCAGCATTGGTCTTATTGACCATTTTCGAACGCTCAGTTACAAAATCAACATAAACATCGCTCTCACGAGAAGTTAGAACAGTGTATCCAAGTCCTTCCAGTTCTTTACGAAGTTTTTTGTAAACTTGCATGTTCAAGTCTTTTTCAGCAATGTTATAGTAAAATGCACCGGAGTCTCGACCACCATGACCTGGATCTATGAAAATAACTTTGGTATACTTACCTTTTTCAAATGTTGGAGTTCCTGAAAGTTCCGCAATCCATTTTCCGTTACTTTGGAATTGGTGGGTTTTTCCATTGATTTTATAATTTCCAGTGACATAGACACCATCATCTTTTAGGTAGTACCATGCTTTATAAGAAGAATCATAAATCCATTCGTTTTTGGCCATATAACCACCAGATTTTAGATAATATGAACCAATCCATTCATTTGCTGCATATGTTCCACCAGCTTTTAAATAGAACCAGCTATTGTAAGTTTTGTCGAAAATCCACTCTTTATTAGCCATAGCACCAGTTGCTTTAAGGAAATAGTTTCCTTTCCATTGGTTGCTGGCCATAGCACCTTCAGCGTTAAAGAAGTACCAAGTATTTCCAATGTTTTCCCATTTTAGTTGTGTTGGTTTTCCAGATGCTTGAGCATAGTACCATTGTTCGTTAATCTTTACCCAAGAATTAGTGGCCATAGCACCACTATTTGAGAAAAGATAGCCATTAAAGATTGTGTTGCTCAACATAATCCCATTTTTATCGAAGTAGTACCAAGAATTTCCGATTTTTTCCCATTTTTCTTGAGAAATTTTACCAGAAGAATTTGAGTAGTACCATTTATCAGTTAACTTAATCCAACCTCCACTAGCCATCACACCATCATTGTCAAATGCATAGCCATCAAAAGTAGTGTTGCTAAGGCGGTTACCATCTTTGTCGAAGTAGTACCATTTACCTTGGATATGTTTCCATTTGGTGACGGGTTTATTATTTTCATAGAAGCGCCACTGATTATCTTCTTGTATCCAACCATCCTTTTTTGTCTCAGATACTCTAGCTTCTTCTTTAGGTTTGCTGGCAGGAGGAGTGTTTGTAGTTGTTGTTTGTTCCTCACTCGATGGCAGTTCTATTTTTTCTTTAACTTCAGTTGCCTTATCCCTGATAGTAGTTTCTACTATTTTAGAATCTTCAGCAAAAACAGGACTAGTCAATCCTAAAACTGAAAGTGTGATGGCACTTGCCACAATTGTTTTTTTCACTAAATTATTCTCCTATTTAATTTTTTTATAATAATCTTTAACATACTAAGTATATCAGAAAAGCACTTGTAAAGTAAGTGCTTTGTTTCTATTTTTTAAAATGAAATACATGAAATGAAGGTTTATGGCATCAAAAAGATTTGAACTATCATGATGATATAAATAAGAAAAGTAACCAAAAATCCGGCTCTCCAAAAGAATTTAATAAACTTTGGATAGTAAAAACTACGTTTTTTGGTAAGAAAGAAAAAGACTAAAATAATTGCTAGTAAGGACAAAACTACCCCAAGTACAGGGAGGTAATTGTGGGTAAATGTCTTTGCAGTAATTAAATAATATTCAAAAATTAAAAATGGAAAGGCTAAATCAGCAAAATTAATCCCTTTTTTCTTTAGTTTAAAAAATCTGCTAATAATAATAGCTAAAGCTATGGTTAAAACCAAAAGCAAAACGGAAGCAAGTTTTATTAAAATCATATCATTATTGTATCATAAAGTTTTGATAAAAGAAATCTTAGTCCTTTGATTAATTAACCTTTTAAATCCAGTCTTTAAATAGTAGTTAAAAATGTTATTTATGTTCTTACAAAACTAATGAATCTTATATCTCGGATCCTTAAGACTTAGCACACTGGCATTAATTACAGCCCCGAGGATGAGAATTTTGGCAATTAAAATAAACCAAAACATAATTACAACTACGATAATAGAACTGAAAAAACGGACATCGACAAGATGATTAACATATGTGTTTATAGATGTTGAGAAGATATTCAAAAATAGCATAAGTGTCACTAGTACAAAGATGCTACCAGGTAGAATGTAACGAATACTAGTTACCTTTACATTTGGTAAGAAGTAATAGAGCATGACCAAGATGGCAAACAGAATTATGTAGATGATAGGACCTGTAAAATCCTGTAAATAATCAAACGAAATGCTATCAGATTGCCAATAGTTCTTAAGAAAGTTTAAGAGCATTTGGCCAAACATACTCAAGAACAATGCTAAAGCAAAGAGGACTTGTAATCCAAAACTAACGAGTAAGGACATAAGCTGATGACTGATAAGTCCTCGATTTTTTGCAACACCGTATGCCTTATTGAAAGCCTTTTGAAGGAAATCCATTGATTTTGAAAAAGTCCATAGAGCTGATAAAACTGAAAAACTAAGTAATCCCGTCGATGGTTGCGTAAGAACTTCACGAACAATTTTTTCAATCACTTCAAACATAGAATCGGGTAGAAATTCCTTAAGGGCAATTAAAAAATTGGAGATAGGGATTTGAAAATAGGGAAGGATGTTGACCGCTATCATGATTAGCGGAAAAATCGATATTAACCAGTAGTAAGCGACAGCTACACTAGTTAACTCACTATCTGACTCTTTATAAAAATGTAAAAAAGCTTTTATTAAGGGTCTTTCAGTTAGGTGTATCCACAACTTTTTCATTTTATACTCTCCAAAGTGTTTTATTTTTTAAGAAAAATCCTAATTTCTTCTTACCAACTCCATCATATCATAAGGCAATGTATTAGCAGATTCTTTAAGAGAATAGCTTTCAAGATTGTTGACATTTTGCCTTAATTTTTTTGCATATTGTGCTGAGATGAGTTTTTGTTCCTCAAACTCAAAGATACATTTTCGTTCAAGATAGTAACCTCTAAGCATTTCATCAATATTGTTTGGTTTTATCTTATTGATAACTCGTTCAACAAAAGCACCACTAGTGATATTACTAGTTTCACGTAGCCTTGATTCTTGCATGAAACTGATCAGGGTACTCTTATAGATTCCCTTAAGATTTTCAAGACTTTCAATAATGATTTCCGTATTGGCTAGATAAAGATCAGCAATTTGATCATAATCAATGGCCTGAAGTATATGCTTGTCCTTATCTTTCCATGAACGGAAGGTTTTACCAAATGTTAATATCTCATGAATGATAAAACGAATAATCCGCAATGATACTAGGAAATAATAAGTAATTCTGGAGGCAATGTTTCGATTGATTCCTTTTTCCATATTTTTTAAATAACGTTGATAGACACGATAGCCTCTCTCACCAATCTTGCCTTCTTCATAAGCTTGTTCCAAACTATCACTCTCGATACTAAGGATCAGCAGTTTAAGAGCTTCCCAGTCTTCTTGAATTTCTTTGTTCTCTAAACTCAAAATAAGGTTTTCTATTCGACCATGGTAGTTATCGATAGCGGCATAGAGTGGAACTTTATTTTTTGTTTTATCCAAATCCTTCTCTAACTCGACTGCAACTGCGTTTAAAATTGCGATATGCATGAGTTGGTCAGTTGATGTCTTTTGTTCTTCAGATAAATGTGGAAGTACAACTAAGCCTGTTAAAAAACTGAGCAAGGTTACACCAGCGACTAAAAAGAGAAGTAGCGGATGTTCTTGCTCTAAATTAGTGGGAATGAGCAAGATTGTTGCTATAGAAACTGTACCCTTTACACCAGAAAATGTCAACAGTAACATATCTTTCATATACTTATGGAGACTTTTTTGGAGTTTTTTGATACGGAATGCATAAAAACCGTATATCATGATGAAACGAATTGCAAAGAGTAGAAAGGTTAAAAGAAAAATACCAAACAGCAAGAGTAGTTTATTATAAAATGGGCTCTTGAGAATTGGTTCAGAAATCCACTCTAGTTCCATTCCTAGAATGACAAATACGGAACCATTTAGAATAAAGGTCACTGTATGCCAAACCGTTTCAGTAACAGTGTCAACCTGAGCTTCCAGTAGATTTATTTTTTTAAAGCGGCTTGCTTTTAAAATTCCTGCTACTACAACAGCAATAATACCTGAAACATGCAGGTTTTCTGCTAGATAGAAAGTTAGAAGTGGTAAGCTTAATTCCAATAATAGTTCACTAGCAATATCCGTTATTCGAACACTTAGTAAAAAGGTGTGTAAAAAACGATTAATAATGGCTGTTATAAAGCCTATTGCAAAGCCACCAATGATTGATATGGCTAAGGAACTTCCCGCTTGAGAAAGAGAAAAAGCACCAGTAGTCCAAGCTATTAAAGCCATACGAAAGGCAACTAGGCCAGAAGCATCATTTAGAAGGCCCTCACCTTTTAAGATATTGGAAATCCGTTTTGAAAAGGTGAATCTTTCGGAAAGAGAAGCGAAGGCAACAAGGTCAGTAGGTCCTAATGCAGCTCCAACTGCAACACAGGCAGCCAATGGTAAGCTAACCCAAAGGACATGTGCAAGTCCTCCTATACTCAGAGTTGAAATAAAGATAACTGGAAAAATCAAGTAGAGTACAATTCTCCAGTGCTTTAAGATGGATGTTATATCAGATTCTTGAGCTTCACGAAAGAGGAGGGGGCCAATTACAAGAGCTAGGAATAACTCAGTGTCTAGGTGATACTGATTATTTGGTAAAAAAAGTCCTATCACAATCCCCAGAAGAATCTGGATAAGTGGCATTGGCATAAAAGGAAAGAGCTTATTGGTAGTACTCGATACGATGAGAACTAGTAAAAAAATGAGGAGATAAAATAGTAAGTCCATATTTGCTCCTCCTATTTATGCTGTCGACAAGCTTCAAAAAGTTCCTTTTGTTCTTGGATTCTTTGATCGATTAGGGAGCAGTCTTTATGCTCGATTTTCTTCTGACAACGCTCCATTTCAAGTGAAATCATTTTCTTCTTGATTTTCAGCATTTTTTTACTCATATGTGCTTCATCCAAAATACCAACTGCACGTTCATGTTGGGTTGACTCGACAAAGTTGTGACGAAGAGCTTCGATTTTATCTTTTAGGTATTGTTTATCCATGTCGATACCTTTCTAATTTTTCAATCATCACTAAAAACGGTGGATTATTAACTTGGTTGAGAGTTCGATAAATTGTAGCGGTATATTCTTGTTGGGGTAACTGACTAACATAATTAAGTACAGCATCTTTTTCAAGATCACCACCTTCATGACCATAATAAATCATGATGGCAATTCGTCCGCCCTTTACAAGCATATGGCAAAGTTTCTCGAGAGCCTCTATGGTAGTGTGAGGTCGAGTGATAATAGTTTTGTCAGCAGAGGGAAGATAACCCAGATTGAAAATAGCAGCCTTAAGCTCTGACACAAACTGATCAACAGTTTCATGTCCCTGCAATATTAACTGCACATTGGTCAAGCCATCTGCTTGCAAGCGTTGATTTGTTTTTTCTAATGCCTGTTCTTGAATGTCAAAGGCATAAACTTGTTTAGCTAATTTTGCTAGAAATAGTGTATCATGGCCATTCCCCATTGTTGCATCAACAACGATGTCATCTTTTGTGATGACTTTAGTTAGAAAATCATGTGCCATTTCAAGCGGTCTTTTCATTGTTAAACTCCTGCTTTATTGCTTTACAACCTTGAATACTTCCTCGACGTCTCATTTCAGTTTCGATACTATTTAAAACTTCCCATTTATTAAGACTCCACATCGGGCCGATTAGCATATGTCTAGGTGCATCTCCAGTGATTCGGTGAATAACAATATGTTTGGGAATAATCTCTAACTGATCACAAATAACTTTAACATACTCTTCTTGGCTCATCAGTTGCAATCTACCCTCGTGATAATCACGCTGCATCCTAGTGTTGGTCATTAAGTGGAGTAGATGCAGTTTAATCCCTTGAATATCATTATCAGTGACACAACGGCGGACATTTTCCACCATCATTTCGTGGGTTTCCCCAGGCAAGCCATTGATCAGATGGGCTACAATTTCAATTTTAGGGAATTTTCTCAATCGTTTAACTGTCTCCACATAAAGTTCATAGGAGTGGGCACGGTTAATCAATTCAGAAGTTTCTTCATAGGTTGTTTGTAAACCTAACTCTACAGTAACATGCATTCGTTCTGACAGTTTTGCCAAGTATTCGATAGTCTCATCAGGCAGGCAATCTGGTCGTGTACCGATATTGATTCCAACCACACCGGGTTCATTAATAGCTTGTTCATAGCGTTCTCGGATGACTTCTAGTTTTTCATGGGTATTGGTAAAGTTCTGAAAATAAATCAGATACTTTTTTACATCAGGCCATTTCCGGTGCATAAAGTCGATTTCTTTGTAAAATTGCTCACGGATTGGTGCGTCGGGAGCAACGATAGCATCACCTGATCCGGAGACTGTACAAAAGGTACATCCCCCATGAGCCACAGTTCCATCACGATTTGGACAGTCAAAGCCAGCATCAATAGGAACTTTAAAGGTTTTTTCTCCAAATAAGTTTCGGTAATAATCATTCAGGGTATTATAGGATTTCATAGCTAATATTATATCAGAAAACATACACAAACTCAAAAGCAGCTAGTATATAAAAGTTTTAGGAATCAAGTTTTTATTTTTAAAAAAATATTATTTTTTTATTAAAAAAGCCTTTACAAAAATTTTTAAAGTGATATAATAAAAGTAGAAATACTGCAAACGTTTTCGTAAAACGTTTGCGTAAATAAAAAATAAGGAGATTTGGATGATGAAAGATACATTCAAAAATGTCTTGTCTTTCGAATTTTGGCAAAAATTCGGTAAGGCTCTAATGGTGGTTATCGCTGTTATGCCAGCGGCTGGATTGATGATTTCAATCGGTAAGTCGCTCGTGATGATTAACCCTAACTTTGCACCGCTTGTCGTTACTGGTGGTGTACTAGAGCAAATCGGTTGGGGAGTTATCGTTAACCTTCACATCTTGTTCGCCCTCGCTATTGGAGGAAGCTGGGCTAAAGAACGTGCTGGTGGTGCTTTTGCTGCCGGTCTAGCCTTTATCTTAATCAACCGTATCACTGGTACAATCTTTGGCGTATCAGGAGACATGCTGAAAGATCCAAATGCAATGGTTTCAACACTATTGGGTGGTTCAATCAAAGTTTCTGATTACTTTATCAGTGTTATGGAAGCTCCAGCACTTAACATGGGTGTCTTTGTAGGGATTATTTCTGGTTTTATAGGGGCAACTGCCTTTAACAAATACTACAACTTCCGTAAGCTTCCTGATGCACTTTCATTCTTTAACGGAAAACGTTTTGTACCATTCGTAGTTATTCTTCGTTCAGTAATTGCTGCAATTCTTCTTTCAATTTTATGGCCACTTGTTCAAACAGGTATTAACAGCTTTGGTATCTGGATTGCTAACTCTCAAGAAACAGCTCCAGTTCTAGCACCATTCTTGTATGGTACTTTGGAACGCTTGCTCTTGCCATTTGGACTTCACCACATGTTGACTATCCCAATGAACTATACAGCTCTTGGTGGTACTTATGATGTCTTAACTGGTGCAGCAAAAGGTAGCCAAGTATTTGGTCAAGATCCACTTTGGCTTGCATGGGTAACAGACCTTGTAAACCTTAAAGGTACTGACGCTGGTCAATACCAACACTTGTTAGATACAGTACATCCAGCTCGTTTCAAAGTTGGACAAATGATTGGTTCGTTCGGTATTTTGATGGGTGTGGCTGCTGCGATTTACCGTAATGTTGAAGCAGACAAGAAACACCAATACAAAGGAATGATGATTGCGACAGCTCTTGCAACTTTCTTGACTGGTGTTACTGAGCCGATTGAATATATGTTCATGTTCGTTGCAACACCTCTTTACCTTGTCTACTCACTAGTTCAAGGTGCTGCCTTTGCTATGGCTGACGTAGTAAATCTACGTATGCACTCATTCGGTTCTATCGAATTCTTGACTCGTACTCCACTGGCTGTTAACGCAGGTCTTGGAATGGATATCATTAACTTTGTTTGGGTAACTGTCCTCTTTGCAGTTATCATGTACTTCATTGCTAACTTCATGATTCAAAAATTCAACTATGCTACTCCAGGACGTAATGGAAATTACGAAACAGCTGAAGGTGCTACTGAAGAAGGATCTAACGGAGAAGGGCAAGTTGCTGCAGCTTCTCAAGCTGTAAATATTATCAATCTTCTTGGTGGACGTGCTAATATCGTCGATGTTGACGCTTGTATGACTCGTCTACGTGTTACAGTAAAAGATGCTGAAAAAGTTGGTTCTGAAGCACAATGGAAAGCAGAAGGAGCTATGGGGCTTGTCATGAAAGGACAAGGAGTTCAAGCTATCTACGGACCAAAAGCTGACGTTCTTAAATCAGATATCCAAGATATTCTTGATTCAGGTCAAGTTATTCCAGAAACACTTCCACACCAAATGACTGAAGTTCAAAAAGCTGAAGTAGAATTCAAGGGTGTGACAGAAGAAGTATACTCTGTTGCTGACGGTCAAGTAGTTGAATTAGAACAAGTTAAGGATCCTGTTTTCTCTCAAAAAATGATGGGTGACGGATTCGCAGTTGAACCATCTAATGGACATATCCTTTCTCCAGTAGCTGGTACTGTTTCAAGTGTTTTCCCAACTAAACACGCTCTTGGTATTACGACTAAATCTGGTCTTGAAGTTCTTGTTCACATCGGTCTTGATACTGTTAGCCTTGAAGGTAAACCATTTGAAGTAAAAGTTTCAGAAGGTCAAACAGTTGCTGCTGGAGACCTCTTGGTTGAAGCAGATCTAAATGCGATTCGTGAAGCTGGTCGTGAAACATCTACAATCGTTGTATTTACAAATGCAGATGCTATCAAGTCAGTTAAACTAGAACAAACAGGTTCACTTGCAGCTAAAACAGTAGTTGCCAAAGTTGAATTGTAATATGACAGGGGTTGGAAATGTTTTTCCAACCTCTTGTTTATAGGAGAAAAGTATGAAATTTTTAACACTAAATACCCATAGTTGGATGGAAAAAGATCCCCAAGAAAAATTCCGACTTTTACTTCAAGACATTCTTGAACAAGACTACGATCTGATTTGTTTTCAAGAGATTAACCAAGAAATAAGTTCAATTCTTGCCGAAACAGATGAACTTTATCATCCCCTACCATCAGCTGAGCCAATTCATCAAGATCATTATATCTATCTTTTGGTCCAAGAGTTGAAGAAAGCTGGTAGAGAATACTATTGGACTTGGGCCTACAACCATATTGGCTATGATCGATATCATGAAGGTGTTGGAATACTTTCTAAAAACCAAATCCAAGCACGAGAAATTTTAGTTTCAGATGTCGATGATCCTACAGACTATCATACTCGCAGAGTAGCCTTAGTAGAAACGACGGTAGATGGGAAAGATCTTGCAGTTGCAAGTGTGCACCTATCATGGTGGGATAAAGGCTTCCAAGAGGAGTGGGCTCGATTTGAATCAGTCTTAACTGTTTTAAATAAACCACTTTTACTAGCAGGTGATTTTAATAATCCAGCTGGGCAAGAAGGTTATCAGACCATTCTTGCAAGTCCCTTATCACTACAAGATGCCTATGAAGCTGCTCAAGAAAGAAGCGGTAGCTATACAGTCCCACCTGAAATCGATGGCTGGAAAGGGAATTCAGAACCTCTTCGAATTGACTATGTGTTTACGACAAAAGATTTACAAGTTAAATACTTACATGTAGTCTTTGATGGACAAAATAGTCCACAAGTCAGTGACCATTATGGTCTAAGAACAGAACTTATTTGGAAAGATTAAAGTCCAAAATATCCTAAAAATAGATTAACTCCCCTTATTTTTTTGAGGGGAGTTTGCTTGTTAATGTTATTAATATAGGTAAAGTTTTTGGTTGTATAACTTGTAAAATAGGATAAAATCCTTTAAAATAAAAAGTGTTGGAGGAATTTATGAATGTAAATCAAACTGTGCGTATTATCCCAACGCTAAAAGTAAATAATCGAAATATAAATGAAGTGTTTTATGTAAGGACTTTAGGGATGAAACCTTTATTGGAAGAATCAGCTTTCCTATCGTTAGGGGACCAATCAGGTCTTGAAAAACTTGTTTTAGAAGAATCGCCAAGTATGAGAACCCGTAAGGTTCAAGGGACTAAGAAATTAGCTAAGTTAATCGTCAAAGTAAAAAATCCTTCAGAGATTGAAGCTCTTCTCGCTCGTATGGAAACTTTACCTAAACTATTTAAAGGAAAAAAAGGCTATGCCTTTGAAATTCATTCACCTCAAGATCACCTTATCCTTCTTCATGCAGAAGATGATGTAAATGAATTAAAAAAGCTTGAAGAGGAAGTGAACTTTTCTAAAAATGATGGTATGATTTACTTGTCAGAATTTGAAATTTCAACAGAAATTCACTTGCCAAACCAAATTAAAAGTTTACTAGAAGATGTAGAAGTTGATAAGAAATTGATATTTAAACAAGGTCAGGGTGAGGATTTATTAGTTGAAAATTCTCTTACTTGGGATTTGTCTATGCTGAAGTTTCAAGTAGAAAAATTCGATATTCCAAATCTTTGTCAGAAATTTGAGTCAGTAGGATACTTTGTTCCCAAGTCTGAGAAGTTCTTTTTGACAACAGACACTAACAATATTGAATTGTGGTTTGAGGAAGTATGAAACAAGAAATCATTCAAAAAATAGAGCAACAAATTGAGGCAGGGATTTATCCTGGTGCCTCTTTTGCGTATTATCGGGATGGTGAATGGTCTGATTGCTACCTCGGAGAAGCAAATCCAGAAATTGGAGAGCAGACTTGTCAAGGTTTAGTCTATGATTTGGCAAGTGTGAGCAAAGTCGTCGGAGTTGGAACTGTCTTAACTTTGTTGTGGCATCAAGGGGAATTAGATATAGAAAAGTCAGTGACAGAATTTTTACCTGACTCTGATTATCCAGATATCACCATTCGTCAACTCCTCACACATTCTACGGACTTGGACCCGTTTATTATCAATAGAGACCAGTTGAATGCCGAAGATTTGAAAGAAGCTATGTTTCATTTGAATCGACGAGAGAAGAGGGCTTTTCTATACTCGGATGTTCACTTTCTCTTGCTCGGTTTTCTCCTAGAGAATTACTTTGAGAAAAACTTAGACCAAATTTTACAAGAGAAAGTTTTCGATCCATGGAAGATGAAGGAAACTCAGTTTGGACCAGTTAGTAGGGCTGTTCCAACTGTTCGGGGACACAAGGCAGGAGTGGTGCATGATCCTAAGGCACGTTTACTAGGTAAACATGCTGGAAGTGCAGGCTTGTTTTCTACCGTAAAAGATTTAAAAATCTTCCTTGAGCATTATTTACAGGATGATTTTGCTGACGGATTAAGCCAGAATTTTTCAGATTTGGGTGATAAGGAACGCTCTTTGGCCTGGAATCTTGAAGGCGATTGGTTAGACCATACAGGCTATACTGGAACCTTTATCATGTGGAATCGTAAGAAGCAGGAAGCTGCGATCTTCTTGTCCAATAGAACCTACGAAAAAGACCAGCGTGCCCAGTGGATCATAGACCGTAATCAGGTTATGGACCTAATTCGTGAAGTAGACTAGGGAGGAAGTATGTCAAAAGCTCTTAAAGGAACTCTTTTTACAGTGATTGCTGGTATTGCTTGGGGCTTGTCTGGGACCAGTGGTCAGTACCTAATGGTTCATGGGATATCGGCTCTAGTCCTAACCAATATCCGTTTGATTGTTGCTGGTTTGCTCTTAGTTCTCTTGTCCTATATAAAGTCTAAGGAAAAATTTTTGGCTTTTCTAAAAGATAAATCAAGTCTGTTTTCTCTCTTACTATTTGCTTTATTTGGCCTCTTTCTGAATCAATTGGCTTATTTATCGGCTATTCAGGAGACAAATGCAGGTACAGCGACGGTGCTTCAGTATGTCTGTCCTGTTGGAATCTTGGCTTACACTTGTATCAAGGATAAGGTAGCACCTACTATAGCCGAAATCCTTTCTATGATTTTAGCAATAGGTGGAACCTTTTTAATTGCGACTCACGGTCAAATGGATCAGCTCTCTATGACACCAGCAGGTCTCTTTTGGGGCTTGTTCTCTGCTTTAACCTATGCTCTTTATATCATTTTACCCATTAAGCTCATTCAAAAATGGGGGAGCATTCTGGTTATTGGTGTCGGTATGACCATCTCAGCTTTTGTAGCAGTGCCATTTACTGGGATTATCGGTGCTAGTCTATCTATGTCTTTTGATATTTTCTTAGCATTTGCTGGAATTATTATCATCGGGACTGTTTTTGCCTACACGGCCTTTCTTAAGGGGGCAAGTATGGTAGGGCCAGTCAAATCTAGTCTCTTGGCCTCTATTGAACCAATATCTGCTGTCTTCTTTTCTTTCATGATTATGGGAGATATCTTTTATCTTGTAGATTTTCTTGGTATGGCAATGATTTTATTGGCTGTGACTATTATTTCTTTAAAGGATTTAATGCTAGAGAAGAGAAAGAAATCAGCGTAGATGTTATGTTACCTTATCAAAAAGTTAGCATTGAATATAAAAAATCCACTCTCTTGAGTGGATTTTTTATATTAGTCTTTATTTTCGTATGGCAAAATCAAGTTCAAAAGGATACCTGTCATTGCTGATAGGGCAGTACCTGAAAGGGTAACTGGACCAAGTTTAAGGATTGCTCCACCAAGTCCAAGCACGAGCATTGCACTTGCGATGATAAGATTACGCATTTGACCAAAGTCTACACGTTCCTTGATCAAAACTTTCAAACCGTTGCTGGCGATAACCCCATAAAGAAGGATTGACATACCACCAAGTACGGCGTTAGGGATTGTGGAAATCAAAGCAGTGAATTTACCAAGGAAGCTAAGGGCAATTGCGATAAAGGCTGCGTTACGGATAACTGAGACAGAAGCGATACGAGTCATACCGATAACCCCTGTATTTTCTCCGTAAGTTGTATTAGCAGGACCACCAAGGAAGGCAGATACAGATGTTGCGATACCGTCACCAAGAAGGGTACGGTGAAGACCTGGTTCTTTCAAGAATTGACGGCCACAGATTTGGCTCAAGACCGTGTGGTCTCCAATGTGTTCTGAGATTGTTACGATCGCGATTGGTAAGATTGCGATTGTCTCTGGACCGAAGTAAAGGTTGTATTCTTTGAAGGCACCACCTGTGTTAAATGGTAGGTAGAATCCTGGAATTTCGAACCAGTTAGCTTCAAGAACAGGTGTGAAGTCTACTAGACCAAGAAAGACTGCAAAGATATATCCGCCGATAATGGCAAATAAGAAAGGAATGATACGAAGGAATCCTTTTCCTTTTGTATTGATAAAGGCAGCGATGAGGAAGGTAACCACAGCTACAAGAGCATTTTTCCAGTTGCCATCAGCAACAAGACCAGCATTTGTTACAGCTGAACCTGCAAGACCAAGACCAATTACGATAATCATAGGTCCGATAACGATTGGTGGTAAAAGTTTATCAATCCATTTTGTACCAGCAAAGCGGATGCTAGTTGAAACAAGAACGTAGATTAAACCAGTTAAGATTACCCCTGTTTGAGCGGCAGAAACATCGCCACCCATTTCCTTCATAGCAAGAGACATTGCAGTGATGAAGGCAAAAGAAGAACCGAGATAGACCGGAACTTTAAAGCCAGTACATACCATGTAAATCAGTGTTCCGACACCTGATGCAAACAGAGCAACAGATACAGGCATTCCCAAAATCAGTGGCACCAAGATGGTAGCACCAAACATGGCAAACACGTGCTGGAAGCTGAGTAGAATTCCCTTACCAAAAGAAGGACGTTGGTCAACGTCGAGTAACAAATCAACAGTTGATTCTTGTTTCATAAATACCTCACATTTTGGGCATCAAAAAAGAGCCCATTATTTTACAGCAATAGGCTCTCAGAGTAAGACTTCTTTAAAAAAACTATTCCATTCTTAAAGAATTTCATATACTGCGCCTTCGTCACCTCACAGGATGACATTAAAAACCTTTGCTTGTGATAGTATAGCAGAAAAAAATGATTTTGTAAATCGTTTTTTCCCGAGCAAGGAAATAAAGACGCGAGGTATAATCTTGTGAGTATCTATTTAAAATATCCTAAAGTGGTCGTTTGTTGGGCATACCAGCCTTACGTGGGTATTTGTTTGGAGTTTCCTTTTTCTTTTCTACAATGGTGATGTAGCGAGGGTCTCCATTAGGAAGTGTATAGCTAAGGTTGTCCTCAACTTTGCTGAAGAGAAGATTGAGAGCATTTTTAGCTTCTGTTAATTCCTCAGGTGCATTACTTGCCTTAAGGGCCAAAAGTTTTCCACCAACTTTAAGGTAGGGAATGGTTAACTCAGAGAGAACCTGCAAGCGGGCAACTGCACGAGCTGTCACTATGTCAAACTGGGCACGGAAATTCTTGTCTTGGGCAAAGTCTTCGGCGCGTCCATGGTAGAAGTAGACTCCTTCTAAGCCAAGCTCCTCAGACAAAAGCTGGAGGAAGTTAATGCGTTTGTTCAGAGAATCAATGATAGTGACTTCTAGCTGAGGGTAGAGAATCTTCATAGGGAGACTTGGGAATCCTGCACCAGCGCCAATATCAAGTAACTTAATTTCTTGGTTTTCTATCAACCCTTGTAGGATAGGAGCGATAGAATCATAAAAGTGCTTAAGATAAACCTCTTCCTTTTCGGTAATGGCAGTCAGGTTGATTTTTTCGTTCCACTCGACTAAGAGTTCGAAATAGCGCTCAAATTGAAATTTTTGCTGGTCAGTAAGAATAATATTTTGTTGGTCAAGTAATGTGTAAAATGTTTCTGGTTTCATAGTTCTGTCCTTCTTTTATGTCATCTTATTTTACCACAAAAATATGGAAATTTGATATACTGGTACTAATCTTAAATGAGAAAGGAATCCTACTATGTCTTGGATTATTTTTGGAATTTCTACTCTTCTTGTTTTCTTTGTGGTTATTAGTTATAACAGCCTAGTTAGAGGACGTATGCAAACAAAGGAAGCATGGAGTCAGATTGATGTTCAGTTGAAGCGTCGAAATGATCTTTTGCCTAACTTGATTGAAACGGTTAAAGGTTATGCGAAATATGAAAGTTCTACACTTGAAAAAGTGACTCAACTTCGAACACAAGTAGCGGCAGCAACTACACCTGCAGAAGCCATGAAAGCTAGTGATGCACTGACTCGTCAGATATCTGGTATCTTTGCGGTGGCTGAGAATTACCCTGATTTGAAAGCTAGTAGCAACTTTGCTAAATTACAAGAAGAATTGACTAACACAGAAAATAAAATATCTTACTCTCGTCAGCTTTATAACAGTGTCGTTAGCAACTACAATGTTAAATTAGAAACCTTCCCAAGTAATTTGGTTGCTCTGATTTTTGGGTTTAAAGCTTCTGACTTTCTTCAAACACCTGAAGAAGAAAAATCGGTCCCTAAGGTTGATTTTAGTAGTCTAGGTGAGTAATATGCTGTATCAACAAATTGCAAGTAATAAACGTAAAACAGTGGTTCTACTAACTGTTTTCTTCCTTCTATTGGCTTTATTAGGTTATGCAGTAGGCTATCTATTTATGAACTCCGGTTTTATGGGAATAATTTTAGCTATTCTTATCGGTCTTGTCTATGCAGTATCTATGATTTTCCAATCAACAGAGATTGTCATGAGCATGAATGGTGCGCGTGAAGTTGACAGGAATGAAGAACCAGTTCTCTATCATGTTGTTGAGGATATGGCTATGGTAGCCCAAATTCCTATGCCACGTGTTTATGTCATTGATGATGCTGGCTTAAATGCTTTTGCTACGGGTTCGAATCCTCAAAATGCTGCTGTAGCAGCAACTTCAGGACTGTTAGATATTATGAATCGTGAGGAGTTAGAAGCTGTAATCGGTCATGAAGTTAGTCACATACGTAATTACGATATTCGTATTTCAACCATTGCTGTTGCTCTGGCTAGTGCAATTACGCTATTATCGAGTATGGCTGGTCGTATGATGTGGTGGGGAGGTGCTGGACGTAGTCGTAGAAGTAATGATCGAGATAGTGGGGGACTTGAAGTGATTATGTTAGTTATTTCTCTCCTAGCCATTGTTCTAGCACCTCTTGCAGCAACTTTAGTACAATTAGCTATTTCTCGCCAACGAGAATTTTTGGCGGATGCTTCAAGCGTAGAACTAACTCGTAATCCTCAAGGAATGATCAATGCTTTACAAAAATTAGACAATAGTCAACCCATGAGTCATCATGTGGATGATGCTAGTAGTGCACTTTATATTAACGATCCTCAAAAAAGAGGGTTCTTAAAAAAACTATTTTATACGCATCCACCTATTTCAGAACGGATTGAGCGTTTGAAACATATGTAAAAAACATCCAGAGGTTTTCCTCTGGATGTTTTATTTCCAAAAGTTAAAGATCTTGTAAATCAACTACTTCCAAACCATGCTCTGTCAGACTATAGATACTCGTACAGACTTCTTTTAAAAAACGTCGATCATGCGAAACAGTGATAAGACCACCAGAAAAATTGGCAAAGAGTTTTCTGATTTCTGGTTGAGAAGTTGGAGAAAAATTTCGTGTGGGTTCATCCAGAAGGAGAAAGTTTGGTTTTCGCAGAACTAAATTCAAAAGAAGGAGTTTACCTTGTTGACCTCCAGATAAAGAGTGGATTTGGTGGTGCATCTCTGGATAGCTGAAATTAAGACTGGCTAAGTAAGATTGGATTTTCTGTATTTCCTCCTTGTGTCCAGTTTGGCTGAGAAATTCTACTGGCGATAGATTCAATTGCAATGTTTCTTGGTAATCTTGTGGCATAAATCCAAGCGAAATCTCTCTTTTGCCGCTTAGTAGTCGATGTAACTTTACTAAAAGAGTGGATTTGCCAACGCCATTGGGACCGATAATGCCGATTTTTTCTTGACCTCGGATAGTTAATTGTAGCCCTTGAGACAGAATTCGTTGGCCAATGGATAAAGTCTCATTTTCTAGTCGAACTAAGACTTTTGAAGCCGCTAATGGCTCTATATCTGAAAAGAAAAGTTGGATTTGTTCCTCTTCAAGTGGCTTTTGGGTCATGGACTGAGCTGCTTTTTCGTAGCGTTTTTCTTGAGAAAGAACATTTTTCATCTTTTTAGCTAATAGGCGACCAGCAGTACTGTCTTTGGTAGCTCGAAGTGCAGTTTCTACATTTTGCTTAACTCGGCGATGCTTTTCCATGGTTTTTTCATAGATTCGTTGGTCGTTAGCAGCTTGCTGGCTTTGTCTGACAAAACTAGCCTTTCTATGGTCACTATAGCTATCGTAGTCTAAATGCTCTACTAGGGTTTCCGCTTCTTTCCGGTGCTTGACCAGTCGTAAATGGATAATGGTGTCTGCTGTTTGAGAGAGAAAGTCTTCATCATGAGAAATGAAAATAACGGTTTGCCTGGTTTTATGAATCTGTTTTTTTAGCCAATCAACCATCTCTATATCCAGGTCATTTGAAGGTTCATCTAAAAATAATATCTCAAAGGGTTTGGCAAATTCATGGATGAGCTGAATTTTCAAAGCTTCGCCCCCCGAGAGGCTACCAATTTCTTGGTCGCTAGCAAAACGGTCGCTATCAAAGTGCAACTCCTCAGCCAAACGATAGAGAATGCTGTAGTCTAATTCAGTAGAATCCAAAAAGAAGTAGTCGTGTAGAGTCCTATTTTTCAGGATTTCAGGGAGAAGTTGAGGAATGTAGGCCAGTGACTGAATGTCAGACTGGATTTCTCCCTTGATAGAGAAATCAGCTAATTTTTCTCCCATTAAAGTTTTAAGTAAGGTTGATTTTCCATTTCCTTCCTCACCAATAATAGCAACTTTTTCCCCATCTTGGATAGTCATACTTAAGTCAGATACAAGGTCTCGTAAATCTTTGTTTTGTGTGATGGTCAGATGAT
>ERZ773067.696-NODE-696-length-19633-cov-8.051333_pt1 | contig 19633 bp, 19 predicted proteins | sample MGYA00580622_ERZ773067 | MGnify/ENA primary metagenome ERZ773067 (study PRJEB29015, sample SAMEA2737998) | human oral metagenome | biome: human oral; feature: human-associated habitat; material: dental | place: China | collected 2113 ...
ACCCGCGACCCCCTGCGTGACAGGCAGGTATTCTAACCAGCTGAACTACCACACCGTGCTTGGCCGTTTTGCCTTTTGACGTTGCAAAGATACTACTTTTTCCGATACCTGCAAATATTCCCTACGCTTCGCCCCACATCCAGCGAGGGAGACGACCGCTGAGGCCAAAGGTGACGCTCGGAGGAAGACCAGCCTACTATCCTCCACCCTACAAGACGATCGACTAAGGGATGATCCCGTACATCCGAAGCTTAATAGCGGGGATCGTACCAGATTCGCGCACTGCTCCCAGGACATACTCCAGATGCTCTTGGCTTAGTGCTCCTCGGAAGGTAGCAGACGTAAGCTGAGAGCCACACACCCGCATCAGCGAGGTGCAGTCGATGAAGCTATCATGAGTGAGGAAGCTGTAGGCGGACTTACGGATAGGATAGTGGTACAGCTGTATATTGTAGGGGAGCTTCTGGTTCACTCGAGAGTTGAATACCACACCTCCATAGGCGTACCCCTGGTCGTCCCAACCAAGGATCACGAAGAACTTATTTCGAGAAGGATAGCCATCCTTGGGGACAATCCCATTAGCCCGATCCATAGCGACGTAGTGGACAGTGCCAACAGATGTAACCCCGACGTCCATTAGAGTACCTCCTTCTCGATGGCTTGCCACTCTAGTTGCTCCTTCAGATAAGGAAGCCCTTCCTTATCCAGACCACCCTCGAGGGCGATCGCTTCGGGGGTAATCACACCGCAGTGCTCCGTCCCGCTCCAAGCCTCCCCATGAGATAGGATCTTCAGGTCACTAAAGCTCTTAGTAGCATAGGTAGCTATAGCCTCATCTAAGGTCTCCGCCTCATGTCGGGCGATGTAGTCCATGTTCGGCTCTCTCAGAGGGAGGAGCACGGTAGGGGCATCCTCACCCGCACTCTGAATATCCTGCCAGAGTGCGACAGAGAGCGGAGAGCCTCCACCGTGGCTTCGTATGGCGTCATACAGGCTCGTGGGCACAGGACCATAGGGCAAGGCGCAGAAGTTATCTTCGACCATCTTCCTACAGAACTTCGCCAAGTAGGCTCGCTCTGCAAAGTAGAGGATCTTGAAGACTCGGTAATAATCTAGCCCCCCAGTCCTATGAAGGATATACAACACCTTCTCAAGGAGCTGACGCTGGGCAAGAGGGAGAATTGTATTCATATTTGATCGTGGGAGCTTTGCTTTAAATTCCAATCATCATCCTAGAGAGCCCTGAGCTATCACCCATTACTTTAGGTAAAGGTAGGGAATAATTCCAAGACGCATCTCTACGGCCAAGTTCAGGGCATCCTCTAGTACATGACCAGGCTCACAAAACCCAATACCAAGAGGAGGTCATCAAAAGAAAAGAGGGAGTCGAAACTCCCTCTACCGTTGTTGTCTCGCAAGGATTCGAACCTTGACAAACAGAACCAAAACCTGTTGTGCTACCATTACACCACGAGACAAGCCCTTCCATTCCGTGACAGACCCACAGAGGAGCGCACGAAATGCAGTGCAAAGATAGTACTTCGGATGGATTCGAGCAAGACCCGCCTGTTTGCTCCCTGCCGAAGGGCTCTGCATACGGGGAGAAGAAAACTAGGAGAAGCGGGATAGAGAACGGGCGAGTATCGGACACTTGGGGCATGGTGAGGGAAGGGAATACATTATTATGTAGGAGGGCTCTTGAGCCAGCAGAATGGGAGGGGAGGCGGGGAGGGAAATTGGGGGCTCGCTCAAAGTCGCTGGAGAAGCGGGTTTCGGAGGGGGCAAAAACGACCTACGGTAGGTCGTCGAAAAAACCTACTGTAGGTCGTCTCGACGACCCACGGTAGGTCGCTCTGGCGACCTGCCGTAGGGTCCTCTGGAGGATATTGGCTGGGGGCGAAGAAAAAGGGGCGTTGGCCCTTGACCGAAAGCGAGGGTCTTCCCCTAGAAAAGGGGCGAAAAAACTTAGCCCGAAGTTAGGGTAATCAGCACTCATTTTGGCGGGCGAAAAAGAGGGGCGAACTAGGCGATGAAGGAGCCGCGATGATTGGCCGACACTCGAGGGGCAGATCCTCGGGCTGGAAGGCTCGAGCTTGGAAGGTCTTCCCCGTTCCCTCGGCGGGGATAATTATGTACCTTTGTGCGGGTAAAAGGGGCAGAGCACCTGCCCTTTGCCCCAAGACAACGAATGGTAGGACACCCTCTTAGATGACAGTCACCTTCTCCATCGAATATCGAGCACTTCCGAATGAGCGGATATGGCTCCAGAGACAGCTATCCCCCGACTCTTCCCTAGATGCTACGGAGGCCTTCCCTCTAGAAGACCTAGGTGACGGACGCTGGCAAACCACCCTTGACCTCCCCCACTCCCCTTCGTTCAGCTACAGCTATTACCTCGGCGACCCCGAGGGTAAGCCCCTGCGTCGAGAGTGGCGGATCAAGCACACGCTCCCAAGCACTACGGAGGGGAGACACCTCTTCACCCAAGACCGCTGGATCGATCAGCCCGCAGATGCCCCGAGCTTCTCACGGGCACTCTGCGACGTCCTCTACCAGCGCAGAGGTGAAGCGGATGGGCTTACTTCGAGCACGCCTTACCTAGCCTTCTCGGTCTTTGCCCCCAGCCTACGCCCCGAGGAAGGGCTCTTCATCTCGGGGGCATCGCCCCTACTCGGCTCATGGGAAGCAGACGAAGCTCTGCCTCTCAGTTATCTAGGGCAAGGACGCTGGATGATCAGCCTTCCACTGCCTCTAGGGACGGAGCTAAGAGAAGGGACTTCGCTGAACTATAAGTACCTGATCCGCACGGCCGAAGGGGGATGGCTCTGGGAAGAAGGAGCGAATCGTGAGGCGGTACTTCCCACGGGAGCGAGCTACGACGGGATCCACTTCCAAGACAGCTTCCTTCACCTCCCCACCCGCTCTATCCGCACCGCAGGTATCGTGGCACCCCTCTTCTCTCTGAGGAGCGAGCAGGACTGGGGCATCGGGGACTTTGCCACCCTTCGTGAGGCGATCGACCTCGTGGCCGAAGCAGAGATGCACGCCCTCCAGCTCCTACCGATCAACGATACCACCTTCGCCCGAGATAAGGGGGACTCCTATCCCTACAATGCCATCTCGGTCGATGCCCTCCACCCCATATATATAGATCCCGCTGAGCTGGGAGCACTGGCTGATCCCACGCTACAGCAGGCCTTCGAAGAAGAGGCGAGTGAGCTACGTTCGCTCCCGCAAGTAGACTACCCTCGGGTGCTTACTCTCAAGGAGCGCTACCTAAGACTAGCGTTCGCTGAGCGGGGAAGTGCGGAACTAGCGAGCCCCGACTTCTCGGCCTTCTTCGCCGAATCGGAGCACTGGCTTCGCCCCTATGCACTCTACTGTGTCTTGAGGGATCAGCACCCAGGCTCCCCGCCCTCCCACTGGGCGGGCTGGGAGCAGTACGACGCTCTTCGAGCCAAGGCCTTCGCCGAAGAGACGGAGGTGCGTGAGGAGATCCGCTACTACTACTGGCTACAGTTCGTCCTCGACCGCCAGCTACGGGCGGTGCGTCGCTATGCCGAGGAGAAGAAAGTCTTCCTCAAGGGCGACCTCCCCATCGGAGTAGCACCTCATGGCGTGGATGTCTGGATCGCCCCGAGCCTCTTCCACACCGATCAGTCGGCAGGAGCTCCGCCCGATGACTTCGCTGTAGACGGGCAGAACTGGGGCTTCCCCACCTACGACTGGGAGCGGATGCAATTGGATGACTTCGGCTGGTGGCGTAAGCGCTTCGCCCGCCAAGCGCACTACTTCCATGCCTTCCGAATAGACCATATTCTCGGCTTCTTCCGCATATGGGAAGTTCCCCGATCGGAGCACTCGGGACTCTTGGGTCACTTCCATCCTGCCCTGCCCTACACCCTAGGGGAATGGCAGGAACTCCTCGGCGAGGACTTCCCCGTCGAACTGCTGACTCAGCCCCTGATCCACCAAGCTGATCTAGCAGAAGTCCTTGGGGAGAAGACCCTCGAAGCACTCGGTCAGCAAGGCTATCTGAAGGAGACTTCACTCGAAGACTTCTACCACCTCCTCCACACGAAGCAGTGTGACTACGACCAGCCTCAGCTGAAGGAAGCCCTCGGAGAAGAGGCTTGTCTCCAACTCCAACGACTGTGCACCGAGACGGCACTCATCCGTGATCCGTACAACGAAGGCTACCACCCTCGGATCGCCCTGGAGCGCAGTCGTCTCTTCGGACGCTGGAATGCTGAACTTCAAAGACGATGGCAGGCGATCAGCGGGGACTTTTTCTATGTCCGACACAACGAGCTCTTCCAGCAGACGGCTCTACGACGGCTGGGTGCACTCATCGAGCACACAGACCTCCTCCTCTGCGCCGAGGATCTGGGGATGATCCCCGCCACAGTACCGGCCGTGCTGGAGGCACTGCAGATCCTCTCCCTAGAGCTTGAGCGGATGCCTAAGAGCTTCACCCCGACGGGCTGGGCTGATCCCAAGACCTTCCCCTCCCGATCCATCGCCACGACCTCCACACATGATATGCCGTCTCTAAGAGGATGGTGGTCTGCACTACCGAAGAGCGAGCAGGAGCGCTACCTAAGAGAAGAGCTACAACAACGAGATCCCCTGAGCGAAGAAGAGCTCTACCGCAAGATCGTAGCAGCACATCTGGAGTCCCCTGCCCTAGCGACGATCCTCCCCCTCTCCGACTGGATGAGCCTAGAGCACCGTCTCTGGCTGACCAGCCCCGAGGACGAACAGATCAATCACCCCGAAGATCCAGCGCAGTACTGGAGCTATCGCTTCCCCCTTAGCGTCTCTTCGCTGAGACAGCACTACCCTGAGTGGCTAGCACTCATCAAGCAACTCATCTCCCACTCCCAAAGAATATAATCAGCCTATGATGGAGCGACTCTACGTCCTAGAGGAAGCCGACGTCCAGGAATTCATCGGTGTCAACCGTGCCAACCTGGTGACACTACAGAGCCTCTTCCCTAAGACGAAGCTACGCATTCACCAAAATGTCATCAAGGTACTTGGCGAAGACCAAGCAGCCGAAGAACTTCTGCACATCCTCTCCTCGCTGGAGCAGATCTGCAGCCGATACAATCAGCTCACCGAAGCACAGATCATCGATACCGTACGGCGCCATCGGAGCAAGAAGAGTGGCGAAGAAGCACCCGCCTCTACCGAGAGCGACGTCCTCATCTACGGAGTCCACGGCAAGGCTATCCTTCCCCGAGGAGAGCGCCAGCGACGAATGGTGCGGGAGTTTGCTTCTCGAGACCTCTGCTTCGCTACAGGTGCCGCCGGTTCGGGTAAGACCTTCCTGGCGATCTGCCTAGCAGTGAAGGCGCTCAAGGCAAAGCAAGTTCGCCGGATCATCCTGTCCCGCCCGGCGGTAGAGGCCGGTGAGAAGCTCGGATTCCTACCTGGTGAGATGAAGGATAAGCTTGATCCCTACCTCCAGCCACTATATGATGCGCTCGGCGAACTGATACCAGCGCCCAAACTCAAAGACCTCATCGACACGGGAGTCATACAGATCGCTCCGCTAGCCTTTATGCGTGGGCGTACGCTTAGCGATGCCATCATCATCCTCGACGAAGCACAGAACACGACGCCTCAACAGATGAAGATGTTCCTCACCCGTCTCGGGATGAATTCGAAGATGATCGTCACAGGCGACTTCACGCAGATCGACCTGCCTCGTGGTGTCACTTCAGGGCTCAAGGATGCGCTGGAGAAGCTTCGTGATCTCAAGAGTATTAGCTTCATTCACTTTGATAAGACCGATATCGTCCGTCACCCGCTCGTGGCTGAGATCGTAGAGGTCTACGACGCTCTAGACAAAAAGGAAGAGCGCATCAGCCACTCCCCCTCCTAGCGACTCATCAGCCCGACCTACAAGGGTCGTAAGTTCGACCTCAATGGATCGTGAGCCCGGCCTCCAAGACTGGTCAACCCGACTACTAAGGCTTGTCCGCCTCCCGTCCAAAACTCATTAGTCCTCCTCTCAGTACTCATCACCCACAAATTCATACAAGCATAACTATGGCACAGACGCTCGTCCACACCGACTTTCATTTCCCGCATCAGGAGCGGGTCTATCATGGCAAGGTCCGTGATGTCTACTTCCTCTCCGGAGACAAGGTAGCGATGATCGCTACCGACCGTATATCAGCCTTCGACGTGATCCTCCCTAAGGGCATCCCCCACAAGGGGCAAGTGCTCAATCAGATCGCCACGTACTTCCTCGAAGCTACACGAGATATCGTCCCCAACTGGCTGATCTCTTCCCCCGACCCAATGGTATCGCTGGGTCATCGCTGCGAGCCCTTCCGAGTCGAGATGGTCATCCGTGGCTACCTCACTGGCTCTGCATGGCGTGCCTATCAGGCTGGTGAACGCACACTCTGTGGCATCCAGCTCCCCGAAGGTATGCGTGAAAACGAGGCCTTCCCCAGTCCTATCATCACCCCGACGACCAAGGAAGACGTCGGGCATGACGAGAATATCTCCCGTGAAGAGATCATCCGCACGGGCCTCGTTAGCGAAGAAGACTACAAGCAACTCGAAGCTTACACCTACGCCCTCTTCGCACGTGGTCAGGAGATGGCCCGTCAGCGTGGGCTGATCCTCGTAGACACGAAGTACGAGTTCGGTAAGAAGGATGGCAAGATCTACCTGATCGACGAGATCCACACGCCTGACTCCTCCCGCTACTTCTATGCTGATGGCTACGAAGAGCGCTTCGAGCGAGGAGAAGAGCAGAAGCAACTCTCCAAGGAGTTCGTCCGTCAGTGGCTCATCAAGAATGGCTTCCAAGGTCGTGAAGGTGAAGTCGTCCCCGAGATGACCGAAGCCTATTGCCAGAGCGTCACCGACCGCTACGTCGAGCTCTACGAGATCGTCACAGGCCGTAAGTTCGTCGCTGAGCCCACAGATGACCTAGCAGGGCGTATCGAGCGCAATGTACTTGCGGCTCTGAAGTAACGCCTTCGCCTCACCCTCTACAAGTAGCTAGCCCCATGATCCTCCAGGGCGAGGGTCATGGGGCTAGTCATTTCTGGACTCAATCTCCTATGAAGGCAAGGCTTATTACCTGAAATACTTCGCCCAACCCTCCGCAAACTTCACAGCCATTACAGGCAAGGAAATTGCACTTCTCTCGAAGCGAGGGAGGACGAAACAAATTACCCCGTGAGCAAGAGATCGAAGTCTACAAACAGCTAGCCTGATAGGCGGGGAGCAGGCACGAAAAAGCAGGGAAAAGATCACCCATTCCACAGGGGAATTCCTCCCGTAAAGGCGGGGTAATTTGATAATATTTTAGGAAGTAATGTAATTGTACCTGAGCCTAGGTTTCTTCCCTAGATCTCACTAACTTTGGGGCATATACAGCTAACAGAACTACATTAAACGTAAGCAACACAATGAAGACAACTCCATTCACCGACATCCACAAGGCTCTAGGAGCTAAGATGCACGAGTTCGCAGGCTACGACATGCCTATCGAATATCCGACAGGGATCATCGAAGAGCATATGACCGTCGTCAAGGGCGTAGGCGTCTTCGACGTCTCGCACATGGGAGAATTCTGGGTTAAGGGGCCAAATGCGCTCCGTTTCATCCAAGATATCACCAGCAATGATGCCTCCAAGCTCAAGGTCGGTGATATCCAATACACCTGCTTCCCCAATGAACAGGGCGGGATCGTCGATGACCTCCTCGTCTACCACTACGAAGATGAGAAGTACTTGCTCGTAGTCAACGCCGCTAATATCGACAAGGACTGGGCTTGGTGTCAGTCACACAACGCCGCCGGTGCCGTACTCGAGAATAGCAGTGACAATGTAGGTCAGCTCGCCGTACAGGGTCCGCTGGCCACACAAGTACTACAGCGTCTGACGGATGTCGACCTCTCCAGCATCCCATATTATACATTTAAGGTCGGCACCTTCGCTGGTTGCCCCGAGGTCATCCTGTCCAATACGGGCTACACTGGTGCAGGTGGCTTCGAGATCTACTTCTATCCTCAGTACGGTGAGAAGATATGGAACGCTATCTTCGAGGCAGGTAAACCCGAAGGTATCCGTCCCATCGGCCTCGGTGCACGTGATACGCTCCGTCTGGAGATGGGATTCTGCCTCTATGGCAACGATATCACCGACACCACTTCTCCACTAGAAGCTGGACTTGGATGGATCACCAAGCTCCTACCAGAAAAGAATTTCCCCAGCAAGTCCTTCCTCGAAAAGCAGAAGGCCGAAGGAATCACCCGCAAACTAGTTGCATTCAAGCTCTCGGATAAGGGTGTACCCCGCTCGCACTACGAGATCGCCGATGCCGAAGGGAATATCATCGGCGAAGTCACTTCAGGCACTATGTCCCCCACCCTCAAGACGGGGATCGGGATGGGCTATGTGAAGAAGGAGCACGCTGCGGTAGGCACGCCTATCTACATCGTGGTACGTGGCCGTAAGCTCGCCGCCGAAGTCGTCAAGCCACCTATGCGTAGCGTAGAGTAGCGCCTACTACTTCGGGGGACTTCATCCGTCCCTCAGCATCAAGCCCCAGAGATCAGCGCCCCTTAGGGCAGGCTGATCTCTGGGGCTTTTACTTATACCGGCGGGAGCGCTACGGCTTGGCTCTGGAGTACTAAGCTCTTGGCTTGCTCCGTCCATCGCCATTCTTATTGACGAAGTAGAGCAGACCGAGGAGGTTGATGATGCCGAGACCGGCTCCCATACCGACGATCATCCGCTGCGCTTCATTGAGAAAGAAGAGCGAGATGAGGGCGGCGATGATGATGAGCACGATGAGCGCGATGATAATCTTCTTGACTAGCTGCATGATCTATCTATATCAATGATGGACAAAGCTACGACAATTCCGTCATTCGGACGAGTGAAACGTAGCCAGCCCACAGTCATCCCCTCGTGGAGGATGCTGTGGGCTGGCTCCTGCTATACTACTCGAGGGCGAGGTAGTTTTCGTCTAGAGAGGGAAGTAGTCCTGCTACTTCGGGCGACTTCTCCCGTCACTCAGGAGTAAGTCTCAGAGATCAGCCCGCCTTCGGACAGGCTGAGCTATTGGTCTTTAGCCTACCCTCTTGGGAGAGCTATAGTTCGCTAGGGGAGGTATATTAAGCGGTTGGCTCGCTTTTTCCGCCACTACTCCTATTGACGAAGAAGAGGAGAGCGAGCAGGATGACAACAGCCACAGCAGCTCCCACGATGACCAATATCCGTTTCACTTGGTAGAGGGCGAGGGAGAAGAGGGCTGCGATGATGACGAGCACGATGAGTGCGATGAGGATTTTCTTGATTAGCTTCATGGTCTATCTATATTATTCATGGGTAAGATGGAGCAATCCCGTCACTCTGACGGGAGATAAGGAAATCGCCCACGGCCTTCTCGCCGTAGAGATGACCGTGGGCTACTTCCTGCTACTACCACCACGAGGGTGGTATGTTAGTCTTGTCGGACGACTAGTAGCGACTAGCTACGACGTCCCAGTCTACGATCGCCCAGATGTCCTTGATATGATCGGCACGGCGATTCTGGTAGCTGAGGTAGTAAGCATGCTCCCAGACGTCGACACCAAATAGTGGACGCAGGCCGTGTACTACAGGATTGCTCCCGTTAGCTTCCTTAGTGATGACGAGTTCACCGTCTTCCTTAGCCGAGAGCCACGCCCAGCCAGAGCCGAAGAGTGTCGTACAAGCGGTGAGGAATTCCTGCTGGAAGGCTTCGAAGCTCCCCCATTTGGCGACGATTGCATCGAGAAGCTTGCCCGTAGGCTGGCCACCCTTGCCTGGACCAAACTGAGTGAAGTAGAGGTTGTGATTGAGCGTCTGACCTGCATTATTGAAGATCGGGCCTTCGCTCTTACGGATGATCTCCTCGAGAGAAGCATCAGCGAGCTCCGTCCCTTCGATGAGGGAGTTGAGCGTATTCACGTAGCCAGCCAGGTGCTTACCGTGGTGGAAGGAGAGCGTCTCAGCACTAATTGCAGGCTCGAGCGCATTAGGGGCGTAGGGGAGTTGGATAAGTTCGAACTTCATTGCGTTCTTTATTTTCAGTGATAGAATCTAATTCGGGAGAGGCTATCGAGAAGAAAGGCCTTTCAGTTACTTAACCACGAGCGCTTACGTATTGTTTGCTCTCGCCAGGACGCTATTATAATAGTTCGGATCGCCCGTCACTTCTTCGCCGACCCACGGCGGGAGTTCGAAGGATTCTTCGATATCACTCAGCTCGATTTCCGCCAGACAAAGCCCTTCATGCCGTCCAGCGAAGACATCTACCTCCCAGACGTGACCTCGGTACGGCACGAGATGGCGCACCTTCGTGAGACGGCGCTCCCCGCAGAGGGTAAGTAGGGCCTCGGCATCAGCGAGTGGGATCTCATATTCGTATTCATCTCGCACCAGCCCACGCTCATCGGATCGCCCTTTGATCGTGAGGAAGGCCTTTGCACCCCGACGGCGCACCCGCACCGTGGGGCTATCGGCATGCAGATAGCCTTGGTCGATCGGGAGCACTTCAGTAGCTTCGGGGATGAAGTCCATGGAGCGCACGAGGAACTTTCGTTCGATCTCTTTCATCTCCTACCGATCAGCCGATGGTGACTTGCGTTGCCCCGAAGCCGTATTCTCTGAAGGAAGCATCCTGATAGCGACAAGTGGGATACTTGTGTCTAAGCTCTCGCTCCAGCGATGAGCGCAGGACGCCGTCGCCCTTGCCGTGGATGAAGATGATCTTACGGCCCTTCCCCTTGAGATGCTCCCGCATCGTACGGTGGAAGTACTCGAGCTGGTAGGCGTGAATATCCGCACTCGACATCCCCGCTGTCGTCTCCAGGAGGCTCGACGCATGGAGATCTACCACGAGAGGTTCGTCACGCTGTGGGCTAGCGGGCGAAGGACGACGCTCGGGACGATCCGCAGTCTTCTTCGCCTTGAGCGATCGCTCGAGGGCGCTGGGGTCGATGGTCGGAGTCTCCTGACCTGCACCTCGCTCGACGATCGGTATCAGTAGCGCCTCATCGGTGAAGTAATCATTCTCACGGAAGGAGTGAAGCTTGAAGAACTTCGTGGTATCCAGGCGAAGGCGTACCGAGAGCGGATGCTGGAGCTTAGTCACACGCTCCTCGGAGAAGGGCAGTATCTGCACCGCCAGCTGCTCGAGATCGTTGAGCTCAGCAGGAGCAAATTCCTCGAGGAACGCATCCGAATGAGGCTCGATGATCCCAGAAGCACGGAGCTTATATCCCGTACCTACGGCGCTCAGATAAGTAAAAAACACCGAAGAGTTACTGTAATTGATCAGGTAAGCTTCGTAATTCGTCAGTCCCAGCTTCGTCCGATCCTGAGGGAGGAAGGCCAGTGTGGCTGTCAGCTCGTCAGCATCTGGGCGGTAGGTCTTCGGTAGACTTGGCTTGGCCTTAGCGGTCTTCACCTCGGGCTGAGCCTCAGGGGCGGGCTTCGTCTTCTGAAGCTTCTCCTGAATGATCTTGGGCGGACGGATCTCGGGGATAAAGGTATCCCCCGCATCTACGACGACACATTCCTTCAGTAGCGTAGGGATCTCGAAGCCATCAGCGTCTTCGACCCAAGCCGTATCAGCCGTGATGCGAGCGACTCGCCCGCCACCGACGGCATTGAGGAAGCGCACTTGGCTCCCGACCTTCACATTATTGGGATTATTCATAGCTATACGTATGGGTGCCCCATAGGGCACTGGCTGTCATAAGTTATAGGGAAAGGAGGCGCTCCATTAGGTCAAAGACCCCGAGCGTGTAGAGATATTGCCCCAGCAGAAGCGCTAGGAGAATCGCTCGCATCACGAGACCCATGCGCTCGGGGACGGCACCCATCCCTCGGGCTACGATGAAGCCGATGGGTACTACCGTGAGCTGAAGGAGGGCAGGAGCCTCTGCTGCCACAAAGGGGACGAGCAGCAGGAGCACCAAGGGATAGAAATGCAGGACGGCGAACATATCCCGATGGCGAACATTCTCCCGATAGAAGCGCCTTCGATACAGCACTCCACCGACCAGAAAGCACGCGACGAAGCTCCAGTAACAAAGCGGTGAGACGAACGCCATCCCACTGACCTCGCGAGGAAGAGGTAGAGGGAAGTCCCGAAGTAATAGCTTCTCGTAGCTCGTCAGCACGCTGAAGCCTTGGAAGATAAGGATGGAGATAAGGATCCATACGGGCAAGAAGACACCCGCTATCAGCCCCACCAGAGAGCGATTCTCCATTGAGCGCAGGCGATACTGCGCTAGCAGGATGATCGGTAGCAGGACCCCATAGAGCGGGGTAAGGAGACACAGGAGCCCGACTAAGAGTCCGATGAAGAGATAGAAGCGTGGCTGATGCGTGTCTTGATAGAGACCGAAGCTCAGGAAGAGGATCAACTGAAGGAAGATCACCGCCAGTCCCGACAGCGCCCCCAGTGAGGGCGAGGTCGTCATCAGTGCCACGAAGAAGAGCACCATCGTAGCTCGCTCCCCCTTCTCAATGAGTAGGTAGCGCTCCCCCGTGTAGATGGCGAGCCCACTGACTAGGATGAGCGCCAGAAGACCGATGAGCCGGCTCATCCACGACGATGCTGCCGGGAGCTGAGGGATAAGCCCCTCGGCACCCTCTACCCGAAAGCCAAGGTGAGGCGACGACGGGATCAGGTAGACCAGTAGGAAGATCAGGATCCAGAGAATGATCTCCAGCCAGTTCGTCCGCCGTCGAGCCGAAGACGAAGTGTACATAGTCGTAGGTGGTCAGTATGGAGAGAAAAGGAATGCCTACGGGCAAGATCTCGTGCAGAGAGCCTTACCCATAGGCATCATGAACGGCCGATCGCTAGGAGAGCTTCAGCAGATCCTGCCCGATATCTCGGCGCAGTGCCTTGCCCTCGAAGTGTACCTGATCGGCTAGCTTATAGCAGCGCTCCAGCGCTTCTTCGAGCGTCGAACCGAGACAGCTCGCAGTGAGCACCCGACCACCAGAAGTCATGAGGTGACCTGACGTGTCACGAGCGGTGCCAGCATGGAAGAGTGCCGAGTCGAATGTAGGTTCGTGCGGGTAGCTGATCGGCTTACCCTTGGCATAAGTACCTGGGTAACCTTCGGAGACCAGCACCACCGTGGCGGCGTACTTCGTAGACTCCTCGAGCTGATAGTCGCCAAGTTCACCGCTAGCCATACGCTCCAGGAGCTCGACGAAGTCTGAATCGATGCGGAGCATCACGGACTCAGTCTCGGGATCTCCCATACGACAATTGTACTCGATGACGTAGGGATCACCGCCGACATTCATTAGTCCAGCGAAGATGAAGCCACGATAGTCGATACCTTCACTACGCAATCCCTCGATCGTAGGCTGTACGACACGCTCCTCTACCTTCTTCATGAAGGTCTCATCTGCGAAGATCACAGGGGAGACAGAGCCCATACCGCCGGTATTGGGACCTGTATCGCCTTCGCCGATACGCTTGTAGTCCTTAGCCACGGGCAGGATACGCCAGCCGTGACCATCCGTAGCGATGAAGACCGAGCACTCGATCCCGTGCAGATATTCTTCGATGACGACACGTGTACTAGCTTCTCCGAAGCGACCGGTCAATAGCTCTCGGAGCTCCCGCTGCGCTTCCTCGAGGTCTTCGCTAATGATCACGCCCTTGCCCGCAGCCAGTCCGTCGGCCTTGAGTACATAGGGTGGGCGAAGAGTCTTGAGGTAATCGACGGCTTCATCATAGGACTGACGGCCAAACGTCTTATATCCAGCGGTGGGGATCCCATAGCGCTGCATGAAGGCTTTACTGAAGTCCTTGCTCCCCTCGAGCTGTGCTCCTCGAGCATCTGGCCCGACGATCAGGAGATCCTTCAGGCCTGCGTCCTCACGGAGATAGTCTGCGATCCCTTCCACTAAGGGCACTTCGGGGCCGACGACAAGGAGCTTGATCTGCTCACGACGGATCAAATCGGCAATAGCTGCAAAGTCCGTGACTCCGATCCGTGGAAGACAAGTCCCGTAGAGTGACATCCCAGGATTGCCGGGTGCGATGAAGAGCTGACTGAGGTGCGGGCTACGAGCCATGCGCCATGCCAGAGCATGCTCACGTCCGCCCGATCCCAATAGGAGAATATTCATACAAGAAAATTAGAGTGGATACGAAGTCTCGCCGCGACTACAAGTGATCAAAGAAATAGCGAGCCATCGTATAGTTGAGATGTACACGATCCACGCCCATCACGTTGTGACGATGCTCGGGGTAGATCATGTAGTCGGGGTAGGTGCCAGCCTTGACACAAGCCTCGACAAATAGCTGGGTGTGCTGCCAGACGACCGTTGGGTCGATCGTCCCATGTATCAGCATGAGGCGTCCCTTCAGGTCCTTAGCCCGGAGAGAGAGGTTCGTCTCCTTGTAGCCTTCGGGATTGTCCTGCGGGCTGTCCATATAGCGTTCGCCGTACATCACTTCATAGCGAGCCCAGTCTGTGACAGCACCACCGGCGACTCCCACCTTGAAGACCTCGGGATAAGTAAGCATGAGGTTAGTTGTCATGAAGCCACCGTAGCTCCAGCCTGCGACGCCGATGCGGTTAGCGTCCACATAGGGCAGGCTCTTCAGGAAGTCCACGCCCTTCATCTGGTCAGCCATCTCATTCTTACCGAGGTGGCGGTGGATGACTTGCTCGAAGTCAGCTCCACGATGAGCCGAACCACGGCCGTCGACAGTGAAGACGACATAGCCCTGAGTAGCCATGTAGAGATCCCACCCGAGGCAACCAGCGTGGAAGCGATTCTGCACAAGCTGGGCGTGGGGACCATTGTAGACGTAGACGATCGTGGGATATTTCTTGCTCGGATCAAAGTTCGTGGGCTTGAGCAAGCGGTAATAGAGGTCGGTGACTCCATCGGCAGCCTTGATCTTACCAAAGGTAATCTCGGGATTGATGAAGCCTGCTTCGGGATCCTTTGACTGGTAGAGCTTAGCGATTTGCTTACCGGTGGAGACGGAGACTAATCGCTGCTCCGTAGGATTCTTCAGCGATTCGTAGGTGTCGAGGAGGTACTTCCCGTCACGGGAGAGCCGTGCTACATGCCAGCCTTCCTGTGGAGTGAGGAGCTTCGTCTTCCGTCCATCGAGGCTGACCGAAGCGACGACACGGTCGATAGGACTGAGTTGCGTCGAGGTGTAGACCAGTGTCTTCCCTCCGTCAGCAAAGCCAAGGAAGTCCGTGACTTCCCATGCGCCACGGGTGATCTGCCCCAGGAGCTTGCCATCGACATTGTAGTGGTAGAGGTGGGTATAGCCATCGCGGCGCGTCTGCCAGACGAACTCACGATCACGCCCTGGGATGAAGCGCATCGGCCACTGGGGTTCGATGTACTTGCTATTGGTTTCGGTGAAGAGGGTCTTGATGTAATCTCCCGTCTTGGGATCATACGCCTTGAGATCCATGTGGTTCTGATCTCGGTTGAGCTCTGCGATATAGATGGTCTTGCCATCAGGTGCCCAAGAGATGTTTGTCAGGTACTTTTCCTTCGGTTCGCCTGTCTTGATGTAGACAGTCTTACCCGAAGCGAGGTCGTAGACACCGAGGGTGACGTGGTGACTAGGCATCCCAGCCATAGGATAGTAGAGCTTCTCTTCGGTAGCCTTACGTACGTCGGTGTGGACCAGCGGGTAAGGAGCGATCATCGACTGATCCATCCGGTAGAAGGCAAGCTGTCCACCATCAGGACTCCAGAAGAGACCACCATTGATCCCGAACTCATTCTGGTGCACCGTCTGCCCGTAGACGATCGTGGGACTACCATCAGTCGTCAGCTGGTGAGAAGAGCCATCGGGAGAGAGGACAAAGAGATTGTGCCCCTTGACTACTGCAGCGTGGTCGGCACGGGGCGAGAAGAGGAAGGCTTGCTCCTCCTTGGTGTCTCGCTCATAGGAGGCGACGAGCTTCTTCGCACGAGGATCTACCAGGTGGTGCTTCTGCCCAAAGGTAATGGAGAGGAGCTCTCTACTTCCTCCGACCACAGCGAAGGGAGAGAAGAACTTAGCGCCCTTGCCCTTGGTGGCTTCCCCTAGGATCGAGAGAAGTTCGTCCTGAGTGAGGAGGGTCGTCACCTTAGGCTGAGCCGAGGGAGTACCGATGACCAGCCTCGTGCTGTCTATATAGATGTAGTCATTCCCCAGCCAAGAGAGAGATCGTAGCGAGGTGCGACGGAGCATCTTCGGAGAGCCGAGCGTGTATTCCTCAAGTGTCGGGGTACGAGAAGCCTCCTGCGAGAGGAGGGGCGTCGAAGAGAGGGCTGTAGCAGCCATAGCGAGCAAAGCTAACTTACGGATATTCATCATTCCTTATGTATAGATGTGTAGTATCTGATCGGTAGCACAAAGATAGGCAATATCACTCGTCTGGGGCGAGGCTAGAAGCCACTCTGCTAGGGAAGGGAAAGGGGAGCTAGAGCCTATAGGCGGCAGAGCACTTGCGGGTCTCCTCTACCCGACACTCCAGGAGCGTGATCCCGGAGCCCTTGAGTTGCTCTGGTCCGACAACGGAGACCAGGTGGATGGCGATCTGCTCTGCTGTAGGATTGAAGGGCACGACACACAGATCTCCGGGCACTAAGCGCTGAAGCTCAGGGAGCAGGGGGTCTTCACTCCAGATCATCATCCGATGATCCCAGTGCTCCTCGAGCCACATGCAGAGGCGGTCACGGATCTCGGAGAAGTCGATGACACGCCCCAGAGGATCGAGCTCCGAGGCAGAGCAGACGAAGTGGATCCGATAGTTATGTCCATGGAGGTGTCGGCATTTGCTTTCGTGGCCGACGACACGGTGGCCCATACTGATATCGTGGTAGCGCTCTACTGTGATCATATCTATCCTATTAGCTATACAAAGATACGGCATCTTGCTCATAAGGGGAAGAGGCTCTGAGGGCAGGATCCCACAGAGCCTCTTATACGGCTCACGGGCACGCCAGCTCCCGAGAGGGAGACAGCGTGCCCGTGGCTAATCTTTAGGTTGATCCTATGCTTACTTAGCCTTAGCCATAGAGTCAACGGCTGCAACAGCAGCGCCAGCAACGGAGTCAACCGAAGCAACTGCAGAGTCAGCGACTGCAGATACAGCTTCGATTACTGCGCTATCAGCAGCTACAGAGTCCTGAGCGTTCTGATCGCTGTTACCTGCACAAGATGCAAACGTAGCAGCTACTGCGACAACTGCAAATGCGAAAAACTTCTTCATCTTTCTTTCTTACTTAATTGGTTATTAATTTCGAATTCGTCATGAATAACACCGCAAAGATACAGCAACTTTCTGATTCGACAATACGTTTCCTCCTGTACATTGCTGTGACCTCATGAGTAGGTATCGGAGATACTCACCCATGTCAGTCGGACGTATCAGAGCGCTCATATGAGACAGCTCCAAGTGCGTCTTTGCGGTATTACATCAGCCAGGTGGGGGACGCATCCTCACCCTTCTGAAGTGGAGTATAGCGGACTCGAACCGCTCACCTCGACACTGCCAGTGTCGCGCTCTAGCCAGATGAGCTAATACCCCAGAGGCGTTCGTGAAGAGCTTCCGCTGTGCTCCTCTTCACGGCACAAAGGTAGTAAATATTTTATTTCCAAGTATCTTTGTTCCCTACGAAGGGCAGAAAAATTTTGCCCCGATCCTCCACTAAAGACCGAACTTATGATCCTCTATAACACAACCTTCGTCCTAGCACCGAGCACTGAGATTGACTTCCTCTCGTTCATGCGGGAGGTCTATATCCCTGCGCTCAAGGCTGACGCACTCGTCCATACACCACGTCTGCACCGCATCACGACGCAGGACAAGGACGCCAATGCCCTCTCCTTCGCCCTGCACTTCTACGCCGAAGGGGAGCCCCACCTGCAGGACATCCTATCGAACACCGGCCTTCGCATAGCTGATCTCCTAGTGAAGCGCTTCGGGGAGCAAGTCCTCGGCTTCAGTACGATCATGCACGAAGTAGAGTAAGGGAGCCTCCCTCCCCTACCATATTATATATAGGTACACACGACTGAAGCGAAGACTATGGGAGAGCGTATCATCATGGGTATCGACCCAGGTACCATCGTCATGGGCTATGGACTGATCGAGGTGAAGGGACAGACGGCTCGCCTGCTGGCCCTCGGTGTGATCTCACTGGACAAGTTCGAGAATCACTACATGCGCCTCAAGCGCATCTTCGATCGGGTACAGGGGCTCATCGATGAATTCCACCCCGATGAGCTGGCCATCGAAGCCCCCTTCTTCGGAAAGAACGTCCAGAGCATGCTCAAGCTGGGGCGTGCCCAAGGTGTCGCCATGGCCGCAGCACTCACGCGAGACATCCCTATCACTGAGTACGTACCCATGCGCATCAAGCAAGCCATCACAGGCAACGGCGCTGCCTCCAAGGAGCAAGTAGCAGGGATGGTCCAGCGCTATCTGAAGATCCCACCCGAGCAGATGCCTCGGGAGCTCGATGCTACCGACGGTCTAGCGGCCGCACTCTGTCATCACTTCCTGACCTCCTCGCCCCTCAGGTCGGCGTCGGGAGGTGCCACGAAGAACTGGGCAGACTTCGTCAAGCAAAACCCCTCACGCATCAAGGGACTGAAGAAATAAGGCTCAGTCCCCTCCACCCATTCACATCCGTATAAAACGAGCACTCGCCTCGACCCATCGGGATCGAGGCGAGTGCTCGTTTCTATTGGAGAGGTAGCGGACTACTTGAGCGTACCGTCCTGTGCAGCCTTCACCATATCCTTGCTAGGTAGGATGTAGACTTCTACACGGCGGTTCTCACGACGGCCTGCAGCGGTAGAGTTGTCAGCTACAGGTTCGTGGCTACCCTTACCTTCGACCTTGATACGCGAAGATGCGATACCCTGGCCAGCGAGGAAGTTACGAACGCTTTCTGCACGGTTGTAGGAGAGCGGGTCGTTGATGCGGTCGCTCCCCGTGTTGTCGGTGTGCCCTACGATGAGCAGGTCCGTCTGGCTGTGCTCTGCGAGGTTAGCAGCGAACTTACGGAGCGTCGTCTGCGAAGCAGCGCTGAGGGAAGAGGAGCTGGTAGCGAAGAGGATACCACTGTCGAAGGTGACACGGATAGCCTGACCGTCGTTGATCGATTCGATCTTAGCGTCCTTGACATCCTTCTCGAGTTCCTTCTTCTGCTTATCCATCTTCTTGCCGATGAGCGTACCTGCAGTACCACCGATGACACCACCGATAGCAGCACCGATAGCAGTGTTACCTGCGACACGACCGATACCAGCACCGATCAGAGCACCTGCACCTGCGCCGATACCAGCTCCCTTAATTGCATTGCTTGCACCACAACTTGATAGGACGAGAGCGCCAGCGAGGAACGCTGCCGCAAAAGCTTGCTTCTTCATTCTTATATACAATATTATGTTGTTTGATAAAGTCTCTTGACTTTTTAGCCTTGACGGCTACTGAAATACTTCATGAACTGGACACGCTCGAAGAGGCTGGGGTCTGCCACAGAGCCATAGCTCAGACGACCACGGATCTCGTCGAGACTCTGGTAGCCATGCTCGACCATCCAGCGCTGGAGTCCCACCA
>ERZ773067.697-NODE-697-length-19547-cov-241.715473_pt1 | contig 19547 bp, 22 predicted proteins | sample MGYA00580622_ERZ773067 | MGnify/ENA primary metagenome ERZ773067 (study PRJEB29015, sample SAMEA2737998) | human oral metagenome | biome: human oral; feature: human-associated habitat; material: dental | place: China | collected 2113 ...
TGATGCTGGTGGTCGCACCATTGTTATTGACTCGTTAGTACGAGTTTTCGACGGCTTGAACAGCATAGTTGGCCAAGTTCGACGCGCTTTTCACCAGATATTCCCACCGATGACTGTTGCCCAAGTCATGAAGCTCACACGAAGTTTTGAAGACCTTACCTATAAGATAAGGCCTTCTATCGAAACAGTAGTGAACATCGGTAGGACATTTAAGGGATTTTTCGCTTTATTGCACATCGGCTGGTCCTTAATCAAAGCCGTAGGCTCTATGATTGGAAAAGTCTTTGGCGCTTCGGGTGGAGCAGCAGGCGGATTGCTCAGTATGACGGCTTCGCTAGGCGACTTCCTGGTGAAGTTGGACGAGAGCATTCAAAACGGGAAGCTGTTTGAGAACATCTTCGGCAAGGCCGGAACCTTTATCGCTGGCGTATTTGAATGGATCGGTAAATCGGTCGGTGATACAAACGTTGCTTGGAGTAAATTCCTAGACTTCGTTCATGGTGTTGCCGGTGGGATCATTAAGATTTATAATGTTCTTGCTTCCGGGAAGTACAAAGACGGCACTTTCATGGGATTGAATAGTGATGCTAGCTTTATCAAGTTCCTCATCAAGGTTCATGATTTAGTCACGTCGTTCATCGACAAGATCAAATCGTTTTCGTTCGTTGATTGGTTTAACGTCAGTGGTGCTATCGGCGGCGTGGGTATTTTAGCCCTCTTCGCCAAGATCGTATCCCAGCTGAAAGCTATTGCTGCACTGAAGGATAAGATTCCGTTCCTGGGCGGTGGAAACGCTAAAGATACACTTATGAAACTTTGGAGTGTGTTCCGTGGGGGCGGCGGGGATGACGATAAGGGTGACAAAGGTCCCGGTATCATTGACCAACTCACTGAATCCTTCGGGAAGATGCAACAGGCTCTCAAAGCTCGGGCTCTGTTCCAAATCGCTGCCGCTATCTTGGCCTTGGCTGCTGCTGTTCTTATTCTGTCGTCCATTGACGGCGGAAAGCTAGCCCAAGCCACCGCAGCTGTTGGCGCGCTTATGGCGGAGCTGATGTTAGCCTTAGGAGGCATGACATTCCTGACCAAAGGCTCTGGTTTCGTCAAGTTGGCTGGTATCGCTGGTGCTATTGTCGCCATTTCGGCTGCCATCCTTATTCTAGCTGGGGTGATGAAACTCCTGTCTAAGATGTCTTGGGAGGAGATCGGTAAAGGGTTAGCGGCTATTGGCGGTGCTTTCCTTATCATCGCCGCGGGTACCAAGCTTATGCCGGCTAAGTTATTGCTTGGCACGGCATTTGCCTTGGTGCCGCTGGCTAATGCTATTGCTATCTTGGTCCATTCCATCGGAGACGTATCAAAGCTGTCGTGGGAGGAGATCGGTAAGGGTCTCGCTGCCATGGCTGGTATGATGCTTCTGATGGCTGGCACACTGAAGCTTATCCCCACCAAAACGGCGTTTCTCCTTGGCCTCACACTCAATGCATTTGCCGGCTCTATGGTTGTTCTAGCCTCAGCCCTCAAGAGCTTTGGCGAAATGCAATGGGATGCTATCGGTCGTGGTCTAGCCGCTATGGCTGGTGGTTTGCTTATTATGGTGGGGGCTTTCCGTCTCATGCCGGCAACTGGCGGGCTTGCTGCGGTTGGTATCCTCATCATGGCGCAAGCTCTTGTCGTCATGGCCCAAGCATTCGATTCTTTCGGTAAGATGTCGATAGAATCTATAGCTCATAGCCTCGTTGCAGTGGCTGTTGGGCTGTTATTGATGGTGGGAGCGCTAAAACTAATGCCTACCGGTGGTGTATTTGCCGCTGTGGGTATTTTAGTCATGGCTAATGCTCTTGTTGTGATGGGTCAAGCGCTCACCACTATCGGAGGTCTGTCGATCCGTCAAATTGTGAAGGGTTTGATCGGACTTGGCGGTGCTATGGTTATCTTGGTAGCCGCTGCAAATCTCATGAACGGTGCTTTAGTCGGTGCCGCTGCCATGGTAGTCGTTGCCGCTGCGTTAGCTCTGATGGTTCCGCCTCTCGTGACCCTCAGTAAGCTTACCGCAGGGCAGATGCTGACGGCGTTATTAGGTCTAGCCGGTGCATTTCTTGTATTGGGTGGCGCCGCGGCTCTTATGACGCCGTTACTACCATCCTTATTAGGTCTAGCTGGAGCTATCGCCCTCTTAGGTCTAGGGACATTAGCCGCTGGCGCTGGTTTGGTTTCACTGGCTGCGGGTTTGGGAGCTTTAGCAGCACTTGGTAAGAATGGTTTAGACGGTCTCATCAACATCCTGCTGTTCATCCCCAAGGTATTCGGTGCTATTGCCCTCGGTCTAGTTGATTTCTTCGGCACACTAGCTGAACATGCTGGTAAATTGGGTGAATCCCTGACAATCATGTTCACGACGATGATCGGAGCATTGCTTGATTCGGGCAAGACCCTTATGCCGAAGCTTATCGACTTCCTGGTGACGCTTGTTGTTTCCATGCTCGACGGTCTTGACCGGACAGCGCCAAAATGGATAGCAACATTCACTCACCTTATGCTGGTTGGGCTGGATGCTATCCGGGTGCTGACCCCGGCAATAGTCCAAACCGGTATTGATGTCTTTATGGCGTTTGTCGACGGCATCAACGACCTCATCCCGAGGATGGCTGAATCTGGTCAGAACGCCATATTACGATTGCTCGAAGGTGTGAACGAGTTTCTGCCTCGTGCAATTGAAATGGGCGTTGTTATCATCTTGAATTTCCTCGATGGTATTGAGCAGGCGCAGTATCTTATCACCAGCAAGATGTTCGATACTGCCGTCAACATGATTAACAACCTTGCTGACGCCATTCGTCGAAACAAGAAGGCACTCAAAGAAGCTGGCCATAATCTTGCTTCTGCGTTGCTTGATGGGATGTTTGACGGCATTTCAGAAAACGCTCAGAAGGTCTTGGATTCGGTGAGTTCGCTTGGCCGAAAGATGCGACATGCCGCGGCTGCTGTATTGGGTATTCATTCGCCTTCACGGGTTTTCCGTGAGCTGGGCATGTACACCATGCAAGGTCTTGCGAATGGTATTGACGCTAATTCTGGTAAACCAATCGAATCCTCGCAAGGTGTGGCAGAGTCGCTTATTACGATTGCGCAAAAGGTTCTTGGTATCCATTCTCCTTCCCGGGTATTTCATGGTGTTGGTACGAACATCAACCAAGGTTTAGCTCAGGGTATTGACGAGAGCGCTCAGGCTCCTCAGCAGGCCCTAGGTAACAACCTTGACAAGATGATTGCCATCACAGAATCGAAGGGGAGTCAAATTGCGAAGGCTGGCGGGTCGTTTATTGACGCACTATATTCGTCATTAAGCGAAACCGAGTTCTCGAAACGGATGGGCGGTATTTTCTTCGAGGCTGAACGTAAACGGGACGAGGCAATCGCTGCTAAACGTCAGAAGTACGAAGAGGAAACCGAAAAACTACAGGAGGAAATCGAACAAGCAGAAGAAGCGGCTGAAAAGGCTCGTGAGGATGCTAAGAACGCCGAGGAAGACGCAGCCAAGGTTGCTGCTGACGCCAAGAAAGACGCTACAGCAAAACGACGAGCTCAACAAAAGGCCGACCGAGCCAAGAAGAATATTGCTAAAGCCGATAAGAAGTACCAAAAAGCTCTGGAGAAGGCAGCCAAGCTGGAAGCAGAGCGTGCTGGCTTTGAAACTGGCGAGGTATATGGCGAAGCAATGGCCGACGGCATTGAGAGCAACAAAGACCGTATCAAGACCTTGGTAGAATACATCATGGACGAGCTTACGGCAGAGCAACAGAAGCTGAAGACCAAAGTCGATAACGTGGTAAACGTTTTCGACGGTATCAGCAAGATCAAATCCTCTGTTACGAGTATCACCGATGCCGCTAAGGATTTTGTGCGTGCTTTCAACCGTATGCGCAACGCTTCGAGTGACCGGTCGTTCAAACGGAACCTCGGTTATATGCTGGATTCAGTTCTTCAAATGGGCCAAGGTGTCGGTGGCATTATTGACACGTTCAGTAAATTCTCGCCGATGCTACAGGTCCTACTGACTAATTTCGAGACCTCGTTACCAGCTATAGCAGCCTTGATCCGACCGTTTGCGCCCATGCTCGCCCAAAGCCTCGGCGGAGGGTTAGCGAGTGCCGCAGCTGCCATCACAGGACCAACGGGGTTAATCATCGCTGGTTTAGGCGCGTTATTTGTCTTCTTAAAAGATCAAGCGGGCAGCCAAAAGATCATGAAGACATTTATGTCGCTCTGGACCGGTCTGATTGAGTTTATGAAGTCCTTGCCTCGACGGTTGACCGGTTTCGTCAAGACCATGTTGAAGGGGCTCGTCCAGACCATCAAGGACCTACCAACTCTGATAGGAACCTTGGTACGGGGCTTGATCGAGTTATTTGTCACACTTCTATCAGAGCTTCCAAGCAGTGGTGGCGATATTATCGTTGCTCTGGTGAAGGCTTTGATTTGGATTGTGCTCAATTCACCTCGGTTATTTGTCGATCTGGCCACTGCTATTGTTGAAGCCCTCGCTAATGGGCTCTCACAGGCATTTGTAGCCTTGATTAATATCCTGGTGAACCCATTCAAGTGGTTACACGACCGTGCCAAGTCTGCGTCCGACATGGATGATGTGGGAAGCCATATTTTCCAGACGCTATGGCAGAGTCTAGTCAAATTGGGAGCCGCGATGTTGCAGTTACTACTCTCGCCATTCCGTGCTTTGAAGCGGCTTATTTTCGGAGAGCTTGATCTTTCCGAAGCAGGTGGCAACATGGTTCAAGGTTTGGTAAACGGTATCCGCAATCGTATCTACCAGGCTGTGGAGTCCGCACGAGGTCTTGGTTCGATGGTGACAAACGGTTTCAGGCGTGTTCTGGGCATTAATTCGCCGTCAACTGTCTTCCAAGAATTTGGCTATTTCCTTGTCAAGGGTCTAGCGGATGGTATGGACGACCAGGAGACTGTACAAGGTGGTGTTGACGCTATGAAAGACGCTCTTATGCGAGCGATGGACGAGATCGAGGATGATTTCAATGCTGACATTTCTCCTACCATTACTCCGGTGGTTAATCTTGACCAGGCCAAGAAGGAATTAGGCAGTCTCGACCGGTCTATTCCTGTGGCCAACACATATTCTGAAGCAGCTAAAGCCTCGACAGCAACTGATACCGCTGCTGACGCCAAGACTGCTGGGGACACGAACATTACGAACATTGAATACGTCCAAAACAACACTTCACCGCAAGCGTTGTCGACGTATGAGATTTATCGTAACACCCGGAAACAACTAGACGATCTCAAGAAAAGGAATCCGTAAATGATTGAACAGATCAGGCTACGTCAGACTAGTGATGATGTGGTCTTGCACTGTTTCTCCCCCACGGTCATTTTCTCTCAAGGCGCACCGAGCGATATCGCAAAACCGAACTCGGCTGTTATTCAAAGCGCCACCGGTTTGTCGACTCTGGATTTTGTGTTCAGCAAGACCCAGCGTCCAGCTGGTGGCGCTTTCTTGGGGGGAGGACGTACCGCGGATCGAGAAATTGTATTAACAATTCGTCCAAACGATATTTATGTCGCTAAAACCCTGCTCAACCAGATGATGGGGTGCCAGCACCGTTCCAAAACTAGTATTTATGTTTTATACCGTGGTGAATGGTTTAGCGGCAGTGGTTATATTTCCAAGATTGAAGGAGCTCTGTTTGATAAAGATTTAGACATCAAAATCACCTACACCATGGGCGATCCGTTATTTTACGCTGGTAGTGTCGACTTGGATTATCAGGGTCAATGGGTGCCGGGGGCGTACACGGTCGATGTATATACCTATAAGAACTCACAAGTGTTATACCAGAGTCCTGTATCGCTGACTATTCACTTTAATTCTCCGAAGGAACAGTTGGCACAACTTAGCGAGATGACAATCACGGGAACAGGCGAAAGCACACCGTTCGTTAAATACACATTTGACCAAAATGGCGCCTCGGAATGGATTAAAAAAGTACCAGCCAACGGCGATGCGGTTCATTTCGTATTAGATAGCTCGGTTAAGAGTGCATATTGGTCTCCGATGACATTAAATTATGTGTATGATACAAACCTTGTCCAGCGTTCTGATAAATCGTTGCGTTTTCCGTATATTTATCTTTCGACGGACCATTTGAGTGTGCGCTGCGAGTTTCGAGCGGAATTGTCTGCTAAAAACATGGGTATCAGCGCTTTCTATATCAAGACGAGGAATGGTTTCTAATGTATCCGCTTATTTTGAATAGCAAGTTTACTCCCTCCGAACCAATTAACGATTTCAAGTCATTTGTGTTCACGGAACGTTATCAAGATCATGGAGATTTTCAGCTGGTAAGCACGGATTTGGGTATTTTGGAGGGGAAACCTGTTTTGAAGATCGGTGACCTGATAGCCTCTTCTGAAAGCTCTACGGTCATGATTACGACCAGCATTGATGTCAACCGAGACGATAACGGGTCTGTAGAAACCACATATAAAGGCAAGACTCTTGGGTATATTTTTGAGCACCGTCCTTGCGTTCCTATCATTAAGGACAAAATCTATCTCGAAAAGGAATACAAGAACGGATGGGAGTTCGGCGATAAAGACGCAGACAACCAATATATTGATTGGACCGAAGTTTTTGACACTATATTCAAGGTGGCTATCAGCAACTACGGTCATTCAGAACTAAACTTCTTAAAACTCCCTATCGAACCTCTGACTATCGGCAAAAACATAGCCACAACATATTATCGACAGATATATGCTAGCTTTGATCTGGGTTCGACAATGTGGGATGCTTTCAAACGCATCATGGAGAACAACGAATCCACACTACGGTTTAAAGCTGCTCCGCATCCTGGTGTAGGGTGGTATTCGTTTTATCCGTGGCCGTCGACTCGTATTGTGTGCTATCACTATCGCGGTCAAGACAAATCAGACACGGTTATTTTCGATACATTTGACGATTCCTTGCTGAAAGGTCAACTAGGTATTAACGTTGAGGGTGTAAAAAACGTGGTGATCTTGTCGAATGAGGACCAAACCTACGTCGCGGATTCACCAAACGCATACGGTTTTCTGGCTCAGGCAAGTTTTCATATGGAGAACATGGCAAAACAGTCAGATTATGATTGGCATAATACCGTTACTACCCGGTTGTATCGTGATCCATATAAAACGCTCTCTAGCGGTTTTGGGTTGTCGACAGAGGTAGCTCCTGTAAAAGGGTCCATGAAATTTTATGGTGCCCCAGCAGGACGTGAAGCGTTTGAGAACAAAGCAAAAGCTGAATACTGGATCGGTGATCTTGTCGGGGTGCAGGTGCCGTATTTCACGTCGACTATCGGCGTCGACCGTATTCTCGCTCGGGTGACGGAGTTCACACGAATCGAGGATGATACCGGATACCGAGAGTATCCCACACTCGTCTACGCTGATTATTTGCACCGGAAGGATTTACGTTCACCATGGAGCATTAAATCCAATAAGAAGTACGATTGGAACTGATATATGTCTTGGCTTGAACTTTCGAGCACAATTATGGTCGCGGTGTTTGGTTCGAGCGGTTTATGGGCGTTTATAGCGTCACGACGTCGTAAAGACGATGCGACCACAACCATGATAAAGGGTATAGCATATAACACTATCTTATCCGAAGCGCGCTTCATGATAGACCGAGGCTACGCAACGCCAGAGGAATATCGTGATGTATATATGTACCTTTACGAACCATACAAGACTCTCGGCGGTAATGGCGCCGCCGAACGGGTCATGCAAGAACTAGGGCGTCTACCGATGAAAGGAAATTCACATGCCCACCTTCATTCTGAATGATAAAGCCTACCAGATCACAAAATGGGGTGTGATGATTGTCTTGCCAGCTCTTATCACCCTCTGGATTACACTAGCGAACGTCTGGCATATTCCGCATGGTGATGCAGTGAGTGCAACAGCCACCGCAATCACGACATTTCTTGGTGTGATTACCGGCATTTCCACCAGGGCCTACAACAAGTCGGAAGATCGTTTTGACGGGGTGATTACAGTTGAGGAAAAAGATGATAAGCTGGTAAATACGCTTGAACTCAACGAGCATCCCGTCACCCTTATGGACAAGGACGAGGCTGTGTTCAAAGTCGACAACCAAGTCGTATAAAAAACCACGCTTATAGTGAGACATACGGATAGAAAGGAAATAACTATGTCTTTTATTGGCAAAAATGACCCCATTCAGGACGCAATCGACGCCCTACTTTCAGAAATGGAAGACTACTCAGGAGCTGACAAGGAATATGGAGACATCGCCGACAATCTGATTAAATTGACTGAAGCAGAACGAAACCGCTCGTTCCAGAAGCTCAGTAAAGACACGATTTTCGTCGCTGCTGCTAACCTCATCAGTATCTTTGCAGTCACCCACTATGAACAGTTCGGCTTGATTTCCCAACGGGCAATCAGTATGCTACTACGACACAAGTAACAGCATCCGAAACTCACCATAAGCACTGACCACAGTATTCACAAGATACTGTGGTTAATGTTTTCTTTCGTACAAAAAACAATGCTCTATATGAGACAGAAAGGAAACATTATCATGTTACGTTTTATTAAACGAGTATTCGCATTCGACTTTTCATTTGTAGTAACAAATGAAGAAAAGGAAAAACTTGCCGCCACCGCGTGGGACGTTTTGATCGAAACCGATCGACGTTCCGACGTAGTAGGCGGCTTGCTGGACCACATCTTCTCCGACACAAAGGAGGTCGTATCGAACTAATTTGTAAATCGCATTGATCTAATCTTGATACCCTCAAGTCTAAACCCCATCGGCAAAACCGGGGTTTAGACTTTTTCAAAATGGAAAGGTAAATTTGTCGAATGGGTAAACATGATCTTGGTGGCCCATCGAATTGGAGATTCATCCTCAAGGTATGCTTGTTTGGATTGGTCTACGCAATTCTTTTTCTGTCTGTCACGGTTTTTGCGGATTTCCTGTTCCATCAGTAATTCGTACAAAAAACCACGCCCTATATGAGAGATAGACTGATCTCCGTGGACAAGGAGCAATCAATACATACCGTCACAGTCTAAATCCCAGCTTTAATTTTTCTATACCCTAAACCAGGGTATAAACTTTTCATCATCGTAATCTAGAGAAAGGATTTTTACGATGAAAAACATTTTCCGCAAAACTGTCCAAAAGGTTCGTGAGACCGCCAAAAAAGTGGCTCGCATTACGTCACAAAATCCTGAGCGGATTTTGGCGGGTGTGGCCTTGGCAGCTGTTAGCGCCTCTCTGATTGATGTAATTCTTAAGTCCCGAAAGACTGATGAAGAGGTGGATATTTTTAACGATGCAGTAGCTTTGAACGCTGAAGTCGTATTGACCACCTTCAAGCACGTTCAAGAGGCATTCAAAACCGCACTCGAAAATGGTGATATTGATAACGAGAATCGTCTGAAGATCAGCCCCGATATTGTGACACGCGACGACGCCGATTTATTGAGCGACCTTCGTCTCTACAACGATGCCTCGGGCATGCTGAACATCAGCTACACGCCTGATCGGAAAGACTGGGACACGTATTATATGGGGCGCCGAGAAAGCGAAAAAGAAGTGCTGAACCCCAAGACAGACAAAGAAGTGTTCGGACCAATTGGGTATGACGCCGATTCGCTGGTAAAAACATTTCAACACGTCTATGATGCGTTCAAAGCTGGGTGTGAAGCTAGCAAAGACTCGCCATGCTTAGCTGTGAACTTGGGCGAACATGGTGTGACCCCATTCGATGCTGATATGCTTGATGTGATGGGGCTACGCAAAAAAGGAGAACGTTTGGTAAAACTGTTCTACTGGTCTGAAGACGAAAACGTCGTCTTCGGCACGCGGAGCTAATCCAATGCGTAATCCGCTCAAAAACGTGGTGTATACTTACCACAAAACCAAACTAGCTGCGGCGTTTCTCGCCTACGCTATCAAAATCGCGCTGGAACTCAAGAAAGGAAAATAATCATGCGCACACTGTTCAAAGTGCTTTTTGGTCTCACCGTCGTTGGTGCGACCGCTAATTTTGTCACTACCAAGCTTGCCAAAAAAGCTGAAGCAGAGTTGGACGCCATCGTCAAGGAAATCACCGATATGGCAGTCAACGCATCCATGGAGTTCGTGGATGAAGAATACGCCGATCTGTGTGAAGATTGGGAAGGGAAATAACATGACGGTCAACGTCCATATCAATGCAAAACACAGTGCTAATTTTGCTGAGATCGTTACTGCTTGCTGTGCAGTACTCGGTCTCGGCTTGGCTGCGTATGCACTCACAAAAATGCAAGACGCAGCTGAAGACCTCAAACGTCCGTTCAAGGCGCTGAAACGCCGTTTCTTTAAGAAAGGAGAATAATCGTGAAACTTAACCGTCTCACGCGATTCATCACGAATCACAGTCAAATGGTGACGCTTGTCAGCGTTGCAACAGGCGTAGCTACCACAGCAGTCGCTGCTGGTAAGGGGCACGCAGCCGCTCAGGAGGTGATGAAGGAACTCCCCGAAGACTCAACATTTTGGGACAAAGCCAAGGCAACTTGGAAATACTATCTCCCAGCATGTCTTGCGGGGATGTCGACTGTCGCCGCTTTGGGCTGGGTTGCAGCGCTGGTAAAAGGTCGTGCGGACGATATGGAAACTCTGTATTTCATCACAGACAAAGCGTATCGCAGCTACCGTACGGCTGCTGAAAAACAACTTTCACCCAAGAAGGCTGAAGAAGTCCACAAGGAAATCGCCGAAGCGGGTATCGCTAAGAACCCGAAGCCGACGACGCTGATTGTCACCGGTGATGAGTGTATTTGTTACGACTCGTACAGCGACCGGTACTTCAAGTCAAATATGGAGGCCATCAAAGCCGCTGTAAACACCATCAATTATAAGATCGTTCACGAGATGTATGCTTCTCTGACTGATTTTTATGATGAGATCGGTCTGCCCGAAACGGCAGTCAGCGGGTATGTCGGCTGGAACACGGACGCGTTATTGGAGGTGACGTATTCGTCAATTCTGTCCGATGACGGTAAGCCAGTTCTGGCTATTGACTTTTGCGCTGATCCCCTTAATGGATACGATCACCTTGTGTGACCATATCTTCGGTCCAATTTCAATGACTCAGGAGGAATGGTTCCATGATCGAAAAAGTAATTAAGTACCACGATTTGCGTGGCAATGAAGCAGAAGATACCTTCTATTTCAATCTGACCAAGGCAGAAGCTATGGGGCTTGCTTTCGAGGAGTTCGAGAGCATGAAATTCTCAGAGGTTCTGCAAAGTCTGCAATCGACGGAAGACCCCCGGTTGGTGCTCGCCGTCTTCAAGACCATTTTGCGTCAGGCGGTCGGTGTCAAAGAAGTCACCCCTCGTGGTGAAATCTTGGTGAAGCCGGACTGGTTGAAGAACTGGTTCACTGCTACTGACGCATATTCCGAGCTCTTGGAAGAAATGCTGACGGACACAGACTACGCTCTGAAGTTCCTCACCGGCATTCTCCCCAAGGAATTGCAGAAGGAATTAAATCCTGAAAATCTGCAAGACCTCTCCAAGGAAGAACTTCTGGCTCGGTTCCAAGAACTGACCGAAAAGAAGAAGGCCAATGGATAATGAGCGACCGAAAGTAGAACAGGTAACTACGGCGAAAGTCCTCCCGCCAAAGAAATCGTTTTGGTCGGATGTGATCAAGCCGTTCATTTTCGACACTGTTCTTCCCATCGTCAAGCCGTTATTTAATGAAGGTGTTCGTGCGATCGGCGACGCCATCATGGATGCGGTTTTGAACGATGCTCGACCCCAGCGTCAGCCTCAACAACGTTCTAACACACCATATCATAGCTATTCACGTTCTACGACAACCGCGCGCAAACCTGTCGGGAACAGTCGAGTAGCTCGTATTGTGTTGACAGACCGCCGTGAGGCTAGCAATATCATCGACAAACTGCAAGACATCATCGACCAGTACGAGGTGGCCACCGTTGCTGATCTGTATTCTCTTGTAGGACTCCCATCGAAATATGTCGACAACGATTGGGGCTGGGATGATATCGGTACTCCGCGTACGGTGAAGGTGGACGGAGGTCATCAACTCGTCTTGCCGGATCCTATTTTCCTTGATTCATAGCGAATCATATTCACTCGCCCCACTCGCATTTGTGGGTGGGGCACTCTTACGAAAGGTATATTTACCATGCTGAAGCTTGGTCGTGTATTCAACACGTTAAAAATGAAGACTCATAAGAACGCTCCTACCGCAGCAGTGTTCAGCGGCGTTGGTGGTTTAATTACCGCCGCGACCTTGGCCTCGAAGGCTACTCCGCAATTCCAAGAGGATTACAAAGCCGCCAAATTCTTGCAGAAGGAACACGTTCGTTTCGTCAAGCTTGCCCGAGATAATAAGGGTGCTCAATACGGGACTTTTGAAATCCTGTTCGATGGTGTTGACGTTCGGGACAACGAAGCATTTGCAGATAACTTCAAAGAATTATTCTGCGACGACAAGGGCGTTGTGCGGTGCTCGAACAGTCGCGTCGTGTGGGAAACTATCAAGAGCTATATTCCCATCGCCAAAGCCGCAATCAAGAACTACGGCCCTGCTGTCCTCGTTGGCTCTCTGTCTGTGGCCAGCATTTTGTGGGGGCATAACACCGTTGTCAAGCGGTTGCAGCAAACCACCGCGGCATTCAACACCGTGAAGGGTATGTATGAGTCCTACCGCGAAGAGGTCAAGGAGCAACTCGGCGAAGAAAACGAAGCCGAGATTCTTCAGAAGGCCATGACTCGCGGTGTCGAGACCTCCGAGAACGCTGTCATTTCTGAAACCAAGGACAGCGCCGTTATCAGCGTTCGCCTGAACGGTTATTCTCGGTTGGTGCGTGAAAAGGATAACGACGAAAACGATGCTATCATGATTCGCAACGAGCTCGTCAGTGCGCAAAACGTCGCTAACGACATGCTGCGTGCACGGGGTCATATTTACCTCAATGAGGTGTATGACTTGATTGGTATCCCTCGGGTTCCCGAAGGTAACATTGTTGGTTGGGTTCACAAGGACCACAACGGTAATCTGGGTTATGTCGACCTTGGCCTGTTCTACCAAACCAAGGACGCTTCCGAGAAGGATATTCAACTGGCAGACGTCGGCGTCATGATTTACCCTAACGTTCAAGGCATCATTTACGATCTGGTCTAAACGTGTCCAAACTTGATAAAATCATCTTCGCCGCCTTAGTGTGGACGAGTGGTTTTATCACCGGTATGTATTTCCGTCACTACCATTCTGTGAAAAGGGTGGTAGTGACGGACCAACGTATTAGTGTGGAACCACCCGTGGGGGAAACCCCGGAATGCGAAACCGGGGTAAAATTTTTTGAAACTTCTATTGATGAAGAAGAACCAGTTGAAGAAACTGAGCCCGAACCAGAGCCTTTAACGGAGGAAGAAATGGCTGAAGACCTCACCAACCCTGATCCAGCGATTATTTCCTTGGCTGCGTATAATCTGAACGCCCTAGTGCAAGACCAAATGCTCTACACATGGTATGTGAACGACCGTCTCATGGAAGATTCAGTCGGTAACGTCCTGTGGGAAGAGGATTACGAGGATATTATTCCTGAGGAGTTCATCGAACACGGTGTCGAGACTGGTAAAGACGTGATTTATTTCCGTAACCCGGATTACCACAGTCTTATTGAGCTGCGATTCGACCAAACTCCTTACAAGGATAGTCCTTACGGTCAGATCAAACATATGATCTTGACGCGAAACGATATCCCAATCGACGAAGACGGAGATTGTTATCGTGCTTGTTCGCTTTAACGAAGAAACATATTTCCAATATCTTTGCAGCTTGGTAAACTACCAGCCTTGCAAGAAGGTCTTGCGTCATCTTCACTCGGTTCCGTTTGCGGCTTATATTGGTCTTGATAGTAACCGAGCTTGGGACGGGAAAGAATTGCGTCGTAATTTCCGCAATGCTATTAAGGATTATGAACTCTCTGACTCAGAGCTTATGGCTGAACGCTGTTCGATGTTGGAGATGCTTATTCCCTTGGCAAAACGGATGACGGGGTTTACAGAAAATTCTGTCCCAGATGATTTCATGTGGCTGATGCGAAATATGCATCTCGACGACATGACCGATAATACGTATGATGAATCGTTTGTGCAGAAGCGTATCAACATCATCAACAATCGTACTTACGGGGCCTTTGGAGAGAACAGCCTATTTCCGCTTGACCGCACACCAGAGGGTTACGCGAAAAAATGGGATTCAGCAGAGCGCGAATTATGGGCTCAGCTGAACGAATGGGCGTGGCAACAACACGGAGTTTTGTGGTGATATAAATGACTTCTTTGGACTTTATGCGTATTGCTACTAAGGAACAATCCCCCCAGCAAGGCGGTGGAACAACCTTATATCCTTCGTTTGTTGTGCGCCCATCAAAAGACCTTATGGTCAAAGGTAATTCTTTCTTTGCGATTTGGGATGAAGAGCGTGGTGTCTGGTCAACTGATAGTTATGACGTTCCTCGTCTGGTAGACGGAGTTCTGTACGCCGAAGCTGAAAAATACGATTCAGCGACGGTGAGTGGATTGCAGAGCTTCGACAACGGGCGATGGACGAAATTTCAGCAGTATGTCAAGACACTAGGTGATAATTGGAAGCAACTCGACGAACGGGTTATTTTCGCGGATCAGCCTATTTGCAAGGAAGACTATGCTACGAAGCGTTTGAGTTATTCATGCGCAGAAGGGAGTCATGACGCTTGGGATGAGCTGGTAAATACGTTATATCGTCCTAACGAGGTCGATAAAATCGAGTGGGCCATCGGAGCTGTTGTAGCCGGAGAAGCAAAAACAATCCAGAAGTTTTTTGCTTTCTACGGCAAACCAGGTAGTGGTAAGTCTACCATTATCGGTATCATCCAAGACATGTTTGAGGGATATTCTGGAGTATTCAATGCACGTGCCTTGGGGACAGCCTCCGCGCAATTCGCCTTGGAAGCATTCAAGTCGAACCCACTGATTGCTGTGGATCATGACGTTGATATGAACAATATCAACGACAACACAAAAATCAATGCTATTGTCTCGCACGAGCCGATGCTGGTGAACGAGAAACATAAATCCGCATATGCGATGAAGTTTAACTCGACACTGATTGTCGGCACCAACAACCCAATCCGTATTTCCGATGCTAAGTCTGGCCTCATCCGTCGTTTGATTGTGATTACATCCTCAGGCGACACTGTGGAAGCCTTGCGGTATCGGCATTTAATGGAGCAGGTGAAATTTGAGTATGGTGCAATTGCTTATCACTGCTTGCAGAAATTCAAGAAGATGACGCGCCATTACTACGACAACTATAAGCCTATTTCCATGATGTATATCACGAACCCCATCATGTCGTTTGTGAACGAGGTTCAAGATGAGTTCATCGAGGAAGAATACGTCACAGTGGCGCAAGCTTATGCCATGTATAAAGAGTGGTGTAAGGAAGTGGGAATTGAATATCCTGAACGGCGTCAGATATTTCAGGCAGAGCTTCAAAACTATTTTGAAGAGTTTTGGCCTCGGAAGCGGTTCGCAAACGGAATGCGACTTCGATCAGTGTATAGTGGATTTAAGCCCGATATGCTTATGGAAGGTTACTTTGGTGCACCGGAAGGATACGAGGAAGAACCCGAAGAAACAGATATTTGGAGCTGTCGGGAGTCTATTTTCGATGCTGAATACGCTGGGATGCCGGCACAGCTTGCCAACTCTGAGGGGACGCCCTCAAAGCGGTGGGTAGATGTCGACACGGTGCTAGGGACGATTGATACCTCAAAGCTACATTATGTCAAGGTCCCACAGAATCATATTGTGATCGACTTTGATTTGCGTGATGACGATGGAAATAAATCTTTGAGCAGGAACCTCGAAGCTATCAAGACCTTCCCTCCGACATACGGAGAAGTGAGTAAGTCTGGTGCTGGTGTTCACCTTCATTATATTTATGATGGTGATGTGGATACACTAGCGCCGTTATATTCCGAAGGTATTGAGGTAAAAGTGTATAAGGGAAATTCGTCACTGAGACGGAAATTCACCGTCTGTAACGGTATGCCGATAGCTCATATTAGTGGCGGACTCCCTTTAAAGGAGACTAAGATGCTTTCGACGAAGCAAATCCAAACCGAACGAGGGTTACGTGATTTAATTGAGCGCAATCTTCGTAAAGAGATTCACCCGTCGACCAAATCAAGCGTTGATTTCATCAAGAAGATTTTGGACGATGCATATTCTTCCGGGTTAACATATAACGTGGAAGACATGAAACCAGTCTTGCTAGGCTTTGCGGCAAAGAGTACGAATAATGCTTTATATTGCCTCAAGGAAGTCAAGACGATGAAGCTGAAGGGTAAGGAGGTTCCCCAGCAACATATCGAGATCGAAGACAAACCCAAGAAGGGCCAGTTGGTATTTTTCGACGTTGAGGTGTATCCGAACCTGTTTGTCGTGTGTTATAAATACGAGGGGGCGAACGCGGTTATTCCGATGCTCAACCCCACACCCAAAGAAATTGAAGGGCTGCTGAAACACCAGCTTGTCGGTTTCAACAATCGTCGATACGACAACCATATTCTTTATGCCCGACTCATGGGTTATTCTAACCAAGAGTTATTCGAGCTTTCAAAGCGTATCATCAACGATCGTGACCGCGACAGTATGTTCATCGAGGCATACGGACTGTCATATGCTGATATTTACGACTTCTCCAGCAAGAAGCAATCACTTAAGAAATTTGAGTTCGACCTTGGGATCAAACATATGGAAATGGAAATCCCTTGGGATAAGGAAGTCAGTGTAGGGCTTTGGCCGAGGGTGATTGAATATTGTTCTAACGACGTCCGTGCAACCGAAGCAGTCTTCCATGACCGGAAGGCTGATTACGAAGCACGGTTATTGTTGTCAGAATTGTCAGGACTTCCTGTCAATGACGTGACTCGTAAACACGTCGCTAAGATCATTTTCGGCGACGAGAAGAATCCTCAAGACGAGTTCGTCTACACCGACTTGAGTGAGTTGTTCCCCGGTTATACTTACGACGCCGGGGTGTCAACATATCGTGGCGAGACCACAGGAGAGGGGGGTTATGTATACGCCGAACCAGGTATTTATGATGACGTGGCATTGCTGGATGTGGCTTCGATGCACCCTACGTCAATCGAAGAGTTAAACTTATTCGGTCCATACACAGAGGTGTTCAGCCAAATCAAGCAGGCACGTCTTGCGATTAAGCATGGGGATTTGGACGCCGCTCGGCAAATGCTTGGCGGCAAGTTGCGCCCATTTTTGGAGGGTGGTAAGGACGAGCTCGACAACCTGTCATATTCACTGAAGATTATTATCAACAGCGTCTATGGCTTAACGTCAGCGAAATTCGACAACCCCTTCCGAGATATTCGCAACGTCGACAACATCGTCGCAAAGCGTGGGGCGCTGTTTATGATCGACTTGAAGCATTTTGTGCAAGAACAAGGTTTCACGGTCGCGCATATTAAGACAGACTCCATCAAGATCCCCAACGCCACGCCTGAGATTATTCAGGCTGTGACGGAATTTGGTAAGAAATACGGCTATGATTTCGAACATGAAGACACGTACAAACGTATGTGTCTTGTGAATGATGCTGTATACGTCGCATATTCTACTGCGAAAGAGAAATGGACCGCTACCGGAGCTCAGTTCCAGCATCCTGTTGTCTTCAAGTCGTTATTCTCTGGCGAGCCAGTCACACTAGACGACTACAAGGAACAGCGCTCAGTCACCAAGGGGGTTATTTGGTTAGGTGATTCGCCTGAGATGGATAATTCTTGGTGGCATGTGGGGCGGACCGCAAGCCTTGTACCGGTTATTCAGGGTGGTAAGAACGCATATCGTGTCACCACCGATGACGGATTCAAGGCATATTCAGTCGCTGGGACAAAGGGTTGGTTGTGGAAGGAGTCGTCACAGGTTGAAAGCCTTGACGAAGTGGATACCACATATGCCGACCATTTAGTCGAAGAGGCTATCAAACAGATCGAGCGGTTCGGAACATTTAAGGATTTCGTGACACTATGATCGGAGTATACCATAAGGTCACCCGTGAAAATCGCCGTATGCTAGCTTTGCGATATGGGTGGCCTTTTGGGTGCTCGTTAAACTCTCAGGGTATTGACGAGTACCATATCAACACACCAGACCGTCGTGCATATGTAGGCGACTATATTGTGCTCAGCGGTAAGACAGTCAAAGTAATGACTGAGACAGAGTTCAAGGCTTTAAAAGCCAAGAAAGGAAAACGACATGTTGCATAATGTCACGTTGAAGAACGTTAAACTTGTATTTCGTAATCTCGGTGGACGTCCCTCCCAATACAATTCAGCAGGGCGTCGTAATTTTGCCATTGTCTTAGACAAGGCAACCGCAGAAGGTCTTATGTCTGACGGCTGGAACGTCAAGCGTTTTCGTCAGCGTGACGAAGATGTTGAACCCGATTGGTATTTGCCAGTCGAGGTTCGATACGGTCGGCGTAACCCCAACATCGTTTTGCTGAAGTCCAATGGTCGTGTCGACCTCGATGAAGATACTGTCGATATCTTGGACTACTGCGATTTGGAATTTGCCGATGTTGTGGTCCGTCCTTACGAGTGGGAGGTCAACGGCAAAAAAGGCGTCAAGGCATATTGCAAGACGTTATTTGCAACGCTTGACGAAGACGAGCTGGAGCGTAAGTACGCTTCAGTTCCTAAGGCTGATGATAACGATCCTTGGGACAGCAAACCTGTCGAGACTGATATTGATGAGGAGGTGCCGTTCTGATGAAGGCTCCAATTCCTGAGGCATATACGCCTAATGATGTTTGGTTCGATCTTCTGGACGGTGTGGTGTTGTCTTGTGATACCGCAGCGGGATTAGCCAAGTGGTTGGACGCTGAGTATTTCGAGCTGGAAGGTCTGCCTTGTATTCTCATTCCGTCACCCCGAGGGGATATCGTGGCTCGGTCGGGTGATATCGTTGCTAAAGACGCGAAGGGTTTTGTGCGGGTAGTGCGGTTGCGTAAGAAGCTTCTGTCAGGAAGTCGGCCTACACCGCTTGATGTATCCAATCGCGTTCGGTAGGGTAAAGCATACGGCGTGGGATTCGTACAAAAAACCACGCTGTATATGGGAGATACCCACCTACTGAACAAGAAAGGTTCAAACCATGAACACCCAAACCGCTAACACCACTGTTACCGACGAGACCATCACCTACGCTGGCGTCGCCAAGCAGTTCGCTAAGGGCTTTGTCATGGGCGCTGTGCAAATCACAGTCGCTTATGGCGTAGTCGTTGGCGCACTGACCATCGGCGCAACGTTTGCTGAACGGCTATTCCGGTAAGTGGCAATCGGATCAGTTCATACTGACCATTCCACAAAGGAATAATCCCTAGGATTAAACCTCGGCTTAAA
>ERZ773067.702-NODE-702-length-19453-cov-11.526807_pt1 | contig 19453 bp, 17 predicted proteins | sample MGYA00580622_ERZ773067 | MGnify/ENA primary metagenome ERZ773067 (study PRJEB29015, sample SAMEA2737998) | human oral metagenome | biome: human oral; feature: human-associated habitat; material: dental | place: China | collected 2113 ...
TGATTTTAGGGCAGATGATCGTATTCTTTTTGATGATCTTTGCGGGGGCGCTCGCACGCCGCTACTCTATCATCATTCCGAACAATCAGGAGCAGTTTTCCTCCCTGATTGTAAACATCGCGTGTCCGTGTCTCATCATCTCGGCAGCGATGCGTGCCGAGGAGCATATGGGGCTGACACAGGTCATTGAGACCTACACCGCATACGCTGTCCTGCTCGCAATGATGTGTCTCGTCGGCTTTCTGTTGCCGCTGCTGCTGCGCTTTCGCGGACGGCTGCGCGGAGCGGTCAATCTCTCGTTCTGGTTCAACAACTCGCTCTTTATGGGACTGCCGCTCGTGCAGGGCGTATACGGTGATCAGGCGGTCGTCTATATGACGCTTTTCTTCATCCCTGTGAATCTGCTCTTCTTTGTCTACGGTGTTTCCTCCATCAGCCTTCACAAACGGCGCGGGCTCGAGATGTTCCGCATGCTGCTGAATCCCGGCATCATTGCATCGCTGATCGCGTGCGTGATCTACTTCGCAGAGATTCCGACGCATCCGCTGCTCTCGCAGACGTTTGCCATGCTCGGGGCGATGACCGCACCACTGGCGATGATGATGATCGGTGCGTCGCTCAAGGATATCCATGTACGCCATATGCTGACGGACCGCAAGCTGCTGCTCTATACGTTTCTCAAAGCCGTCGTACTGCCGATTCCGATTCTGTTCATCATGAAACTTTTCGTGACGAATCCCTATATCCTCGGGTGCAGTCTCGTCATTGTCGCAGCGCCGACGGGCGGTATGGTTGCGATGGTGGCACTGCTCTACAATAAGGTCGCCTATCCTCTGATGACGGAGATCATCGCGCTCTCGACACTGATCTCAGTGGCGACGATCCCGTTCGTCTCCATGATTACGGGGCTTTGACAGATTAGGAGGCATCTTTGCTTGTCTTTTTGGTGATATTCCTGCTCATTGTCCTCACACTGCTCGCGCTCAGCCTCTATTTCCTGCGCTATCTTGTGGAGGGGCGGTGTCTCCGCGCGGCGCGCATCGGCGTTACGCTCTTTGAGCTCGGCAGCATCGGCGGACTGTTCTTCCTGTTCAGTACCCATCGGACGGATGGCTGGGCAGGCATGATTACCCTGCCGATCATCCTTCTGCTCGTTGCACAGCTGATTACACTTGCGTTTGTCATGCTTGCCGTGACGGTGCGGTTCATCTGGCGAAAGACGTGCCGTATGCCGTACGATGCGGAGCGGCGGCGCATGCTGAAAAATACGGCACTCTATCCGGCAGCGGGCCTGCTGCTCAGTAGTTACGGCGCATTTATTGAACGACATCAAACCGTGCGGCATGACTATGTGATCCCCGTTCCGCATCTGCCGCCCGAGGCGGCGGGTATGGTGATCGCGCAGATCAGCGACGTGCACCTCGGTACATTCTTCTCCGTGGAGGACTTCGACACACTCCTCACGGAGGTCGCTGCGGGGGGCGCGGATCTGCTCGCCGTGACGGGTGATGTGTTCGACGATGAGCGGCTGAACGCGCGTGCCGCTGAGGTTCTCGCGGCGCACGCCGCAAACTTTCGTGACGGAATCTGGTACTGCATCGGCAATCACGAATACTATCACGCCGGCCGCCCGATTGTTGACTGCATGGCAGGAGAAGGGCGTGTGCACGTTGTACTGAACTCGGCGGAGCGTGTCGCGCGGCGCGGCGCACTCTATATCGCGGGCGTGGACTATCCGTTTGCACGCGGGGAGGCGTTCTATGCAGAGAAGACGGCGTACTTTGCCGCTGCGATGGCAGATGTACCCGTCGATGCTGTGACTGTTCTGCTCGCGCATCATCCCGAGTTTATCGACGATGCGGCGGCATATGGCGGGATCCCACTGACGCTGACGGGACATACGCACGGCAGTCAGTTCGGCATCCTTGGGCAGCCGCTGTTCCCAGTGTTCAAGTACACGCGCGGCATGGTGCACATCGGGGACAGCTATGGCTACGTGCATACGGGCAACGGCAGCTGGTTCCCTCTGCGGATCGGATGTCCGCCCGAGATTGCATATTTTAGATTGGAGAGGACAGCACAATGAGTTGGATGGACGACTACACTGCCCTTCGCGAGGACATTCATCAGGGCTATATCTACGAGGCGATCGAGGGGATTCTTTATCTGCGTGCGCATGAGGAGATCCCTGCAGACGAGCAGTGGCGCTTCTCAGAGATGATGGGGGCGTGCTGCGGGGCGCTTGCCGATACAGAGGGGGCGATTGCCGCGTATTTCGAGGCGGCGACGGAGGATAAATTTCTCCGCAGCCAACGGCAGCATTTCTCCAACTATCTCTACCTCTGTCACGCCGTTCCGAATCTCACGCCGAAGGAGCTGAAGGCGCAGTTCGATATGTATGCGACGTTGTACCGCCATGCGGAACCGCTGCCCGCGCGTGCGGCCGTGCAGCATGAGTGCCTGCGGATCGGCTTTCTCGCAGGGCATTTCCTCAGCTCATCCTCTTCGCTCTTCTATGAGGGACTTCTGCGTGGGTTGACGGAGCAGTACGATGTCTGCGCGTATGCGCTTGACGATCGTGCAGATGCATTTACTGAGAGCCTGCGCGGCATAGTGAACTACCATGCACTCGCGAATGTCTCCATCGAGGAACAGGCGGAGCAGATTCGTGCGGATGAGATCGACGTGCTCGTTGATCTCGGCGGACATACGGACGGAGGGATGACGCTCATGGTGCTCGCATATCGTCCCGCGCCCGTCCAGATCTCGGGCATCGGTTGGTTTGCGACGACGGGCGTTCCCTTTGTCGACGGCTTTTTGACCGATGAAGTGCTCTCGCCTGCGGGCACGGAGGAATTTTACAGCGAGCAACTTCTGCGTCTGCCGCACGCGTTCCACTTTACACCGGATGCGGCGATGCGTGTGAGCGAAGCAGCGGAGCGTCCTGCCGATGCGCCCGTGACCTTTGGCGTGTTCCAGAACTTTATGAAGATCAACGAGGAGTGTCTCAAAGTCTGGGGCAGAATCTTGAAAAAACTGCCGAAGGCACAGCTCGTTTTGCAGGATGCCGTTCTGGACAGCCCTCTGCGCGTGACGACGATCCTCGAGATGATCGAGGGGCTGAAACTGCCTGCAAAGCGCATCTTCGTACGGACGGGAAAACGTGACTATCTGAAGGACTACGGTGACATCGACATCGCGCTCGACACCTTCCCCTATGCGGGCGGCGCATCGACGGCAACGGCACTCTATATGGGCGTTCCCGTCATCACGCTGCGTGGAGAGACGCATCACGGCGCACGTCTCGGTGCGACAATGCTCACGGCGGCAGGGCATACGGAATGGATCGCTGATGATGTGCATACATACGAGCGCCTTGCCATTCGGATGGCAGAGGACATTGGTTCTGTGCGTCTGAATCGTACATCTCTGCGTGCGGAGATGGAATCATCCGCGCTGATGGATGGGGAGACCTATCTTGCGGCGTTTACGGACGAGATCGAACGCTTGTGGGCAGAGCGCGGAGACTTTGTACGGTGAGGACGGAGATCATGGATCTCCTTGCGCCGAGTGCAGAACGCCTCCGCCTCCTCGTCGTCGACGGTTCGGAGTATCTTGAACGGCTCAGGGAGCTCTGTCCGAACGCGGAGATTCACGCGATTACGCCATACCATGAGATTGCAGAGGATACACACGTTGCCGCGCTTGGCGTGCACGCACACGTTCTCGATTGGCGGCGTGAGCCGCTGCCGTTTGCGGAGGAGACATTCGACCGTATCGTTGCGGAGTTTGCAATTGAGTACGCCTACGAGCCGTACGATACACTTATGGCACTGAACCGTGCGCTGAAAGAGACGGGGACGCTTTACACCTGCTATACAAATGTGCGCTATCATCGCGTGCTCACCGCTCTGCAGGGCGGTGAGTTCCCTGTGCGCGGTGATCGCCATCTCTACGCAAAGCCTGAGATTGTCCGGCTCCTAAATGATACGCTCTACAAGGAAATCCACTTCTTTGCGGGAGAGCGCGACGATGATCCCGCTGCGGCAGAGGGATGGGCAGAGGTGGGATTTGCGAATTTCAGCGATGATCTCGCAACGCGCACGTGGCTCATTCGCGCCGATCGGAGCACGGCAGCAGCAGTGAATCTCAAGCTGCTCTTTTCGGACAGAACACGCCGTACGATCGCCCGTTTGCTGCATCGCATCGAGTACGATACTGCGGCGGAGGAGGCTGTCGCGGAGCTGCGCGAACTCTGTGCGCGTGAGGGAATCTTCCGCGACTACCTTGCGGATTTTATCACAGAGGTCTGCGTGCACGAGGAGAAGGTTCGGACAGAGCTAAAAGATTTACTCGATGAAATTTAAGAGTAAACCATAACTAAATATTTAGTTGACGCAATAAAAAACCTGCCTTATAATAGAGAGCATAAACATAATCTATGACAAGGCAGGTATTTTTTTATGCGCGAAAATCGTGTAAATGAGCTGACGAAGAAGATCATCGCGGGCTATCGTGTCAGCCGCACGGACGACCGTTCCGTCTTTATGGATACGCCGGTTGAGGAACTCGGCGAGGGAGCATATCGCCTCCAAAAGCATTTCTGCGGCAATCATATCGACCTGTGCACGATCGTCAACGGGCGCAGCGGACGCTGTGGGGAGGACTGCAAATACTGTGCACAGGCGGGGCGGCATAAGACAGGTGTCGATACCTATAACTTTATGGCACAGGCGGATCTGATCGCGCACGCAAAGGCAAATCAGGACGCGGGTGCAAACCGTTTCTCCATCGTCACATCGGGCGGTGCGCTCTCGGGCACGGAGTTTGAGCAGGCGCTTGAGGCGTACAAGGAGATGCGCCGAACGCTTTCCATCGATCTCTGTGCCTCGCACGGGCTCCTCACGCGCAGTCAGTTCCGCCGCCTGCGCGAGGCAGGTGTGACGAGTTATCACCATAACATCGAGACATCGGAGCGCTACTTTCCCGAGATCTGCACGACGCACAGCTACGCCGACCGCATTCGCACGATCAAGGCGGCACAGGCAGAGGGGCTCTGCGTCTGCTCAGGCGGCATCATCGGCATGGGGGAGACGTGGGAGGATCGCTTCGACATGGCGTTTGCTCTGCAGGAACTCGGCATCGAGTCCATTCCGCTCAACTCTCTGATGGCGATCCCAGGGACGCCGCTCGAACATCTCGCGCCGCTCTCGGGTGAGGATATCCTCAGGACGATTGCGATCTTCCGCTTCATCAATCCGACCGCGAATATTCGCCTTGGCGCGGGGCGCAAGCTTCTTCCCGAGAATGGGGCGACGGCGTTCCGCGCCGGTGCATCCGCGTCTATCACGGGAAATATGCTCACGACATCGGGCACGACCATCGCCGAGGATATGGAGCTCATCCGAGAGATGGGGTTCACCAACCGTGATGAGGATTGCCGCGTGTCATCGGGTGCGTGCGGCGCACGTTGATATTGATTCCTACAACATTCATATAAAAGAGAAACAGCTCTGCGAAGTTTTGCTTCGCAGAGCTGTTTCTCTTTCGTCCTCACCACTGCTTGTGATGGAAGGAATGCTTCGTCCTTACAGATACTCCTCAAACCTCTCCATATCGAGAATCTGTATGCTTCGTCTCGTTGCCTCGATGATGCCCTCGCGCTGCATCGCGCTCAGTTCGCGCGAGAGGGAGGGGCGGCTGACGGCGAGATAGGCAGCGATAAACTCACGGCTTGCCGTGAGCGTGACCCGCCCCTTTTCGTCGATGTGGGGGAAGAGATAGCGGACAATTTTCTCACGCAGCGTGCCGCTCGCGAGAATCTTCAGCTTTGTGTGCATGGCGTATGCCTTGCCCGCGAAAATCTTCATGAGGTTTCGCTGCACAATCAGTGCAGAGCGGCGCGGTGCCTCACCGACGTCGAGTGTAAAGAGGCGGCTCGACACCTCGAGCAGCTTTACCTTCGTCACGGCGCGCACGTACATATCATACGGGCGTTTGAGAACCTCGTAGACCTCGCCGAACATATCGCCCGGCTGGTCAATCTCAGAGATGAAGATCTGCCGTCCCGAATATGTGTCTTTGAGAATGTGCACCTCGCCTTCGAGCAGAATGTACAGCGAGTGGGGGAGGTCGCCGTCATGGAAGATGAGTGCACCCTTCGGGTACGTGTGCAGTGCCACATCACTCGAGGCGAGCAGTTCCGCCACATCTTCCTCGTTCATCCCCTGCGCAAGGGAGGTCTGTGCGAGGATCTGGGCAGCAGTTTCCTTTTCGTTTATCATGTGAATGCTCCTATATATACCAAAAAACCGCCCCCGCGGGACGGCGTGATATACATGGTGCTCACTGAGGGATTCGAACCCCCGACCCCCTCCATGTGACGGAGATGCTCTACCAACTGAGCTAAGTGAGCCTGAGATGAAAAAATCCGCACGACTGCGGATGAGAGAACAAATGGTGGGGTTAACAAGATTCGAACTTGTGACCTCCTCGATGTCAACGAGACACTCTAACCAACTGAGCTATAACCCCATTTGCTGCCGTTCATGTCCAAACGACAAAATGAATTATAACAATGGATAGAGATTCTGTCAAGGAATATTTTTGAAACGAAAAACGCGGAGGGAGCATACTTCTGCGCTGCGGCCGATAAAAGACATATATAAAATTTTGATTGACAAGAGATCTTGTAAACCATATAATGCAGATATTGCATAGCAGATATATATGAAATGGAAGGCGTGGAACTATGGAAAGTGTCGAACAGATCAAAGAGTACATTGCAGCAGAATTTCAATGGTTTCATCGTCATCCGGAACTTTCCTATGAAGAAGTGGAGACGACGAAGCGCATTCGGACATCTTTGGAGCGCGCGGGGATTCGTATTCTGGATCTTTCTCTGAAGACGGGGCTTGTCGCGGAGGTGGGCGCGGGGGAGACAGTTGTTGCGCTGCGCAGTGATATTGACGCGCTGCCCATCGAGGAACAGACGGATCTGCCGTATCGCTCGGAACACGCGGGGCGTATGCACGCCTGTGGGCACGATTTTCACATCGCTGCGGTGCTCGGTGCAGCGTTGCTGCTCAAGCAGCGTGAGGCAGAGCTCCCGGGACGCGTGCGCATCTTCTTCCAGGCCGCAGAGGAGGCTCCGGGCGGGGCGAAGGTTCTCATCGAGGCGGGCGCATTGCAGGATGTCACGGCAATCTTCGGGCTGCACGCATCGCCGCTCCTCGAGGTAGGCACGGTCGGCATCTCAGCAGGTGCGGTGATGGCGGCGGTGGATCGCTTTGTGTTCCGCTTTCGCGGCAAGGGGACACACGCCGCACATCCCGAGGCGGGGGTGGATCCGATTCCGCTGGCGGCAGCATTTGTGCAGTCGGTACAGACGGTTGTCGCACGCAATCTCAATCCGTTCTCCGCAGGGCTTGTGAGTGTCACGCATATTGAGGCGGGGAATACGTGGAATGTCATTCCTGAGGAGGCTCTCGTCGAGGGGACGACGCGAAGCATGAATGCGCAGGAGCGTGCACACATCCGAGCGCGTGTCTGTGCACTGGCGGAGCAGTTGGCAGCAGCATACGGTGCTGCCGTGGAGACGGAATGGTATGAAGGGCCTCCGGCAACGGTCAACGATGGCTTTTGGGCATCCTTTGCCGAGGAGACGGCAAAGGGGTGTGCACTGCACGTTGTTCCCGCGCCCAAGTCTTTGACCGGTGAGGACTTCGCCTTCTATCAGGAGAGAGTACCGGGGGTATTCGTTCTCGTCGGTACAGGGCTTGCACCTGCTCTCCACAATCCGGGCTTTCGCGTCGACCCGCGTGCACTTGCGCCGACAGTGGACTATCTGGCGCAGCTTGTGTGTACGGCGCTCAGCAAGGTGAAGGGGCGCTGACCGAATTTATGGATGGGATGACGCAGTGTCACAAATATGACTATCGATAAATAAAAACCGCGGCAGCTGCCGCGGTTTTTCATATGTTTGAGATGTTATGCTTTTCCCGTACTGCCGAGGACATCCATTTTCTGCATGACGTACGCCTGAACCTCTTTCATGCCTTGTGCAGCATATTTCTTTGGGTCAAAGGCGTCCGGATGTTCCTGCATATATGCCTTGATGCCACGCGTGAAGGCGATGCGCAGGTCCGTTGCGTAGTTGACCTTGCAGATGCCGCGGCTGATGCAGTCACGAACCTGCTCATCGGGAACGCCGGAAGTTCCGTGCATGACGAGAGGGATATCAACAACGGAACGAATGGCGCTCAGGCAATCCACATTGACGCAGGGCGTTCCCTTGTAGACGCCGTGTGAGGTGCCGATACCGACGGCAAGAAAATCTACGTTTGTGCGTTTGACGAACTCTGCGGCTTCGTCAGGATCTGTGTATGGACTGCCGTCCTCATTTTCGAGATCGTCCTCTTTTCCGCCAACCTTTCCAAGTTCTCCCTCTACGGGAATATTTCCGGGGTGGCAGGCATCCGTTACAGTTTTTGTAAGTGCAATATTGTCAGCAAAGGGGAGCTTTGAGCCGTCGATCATGATGGAGGTGTAGCCGGCGCGATAGGCCTGCATTGCCATATTGAGGCTGTCGCCATGATCTAAATGCATCACGACAGGAATTTTTGTCCGTTCGGCAGCTGCACGTACATTTGCAAGATAGTAATCCAGCCCCGCAAAACGGATGGTACCTGGTGTCGTCTGCATAATGACAGGGGAGGATGTCTCCTCTGCGGCGGCGAGTACCGCCATGACCATTTCCATATTCTCCACGTTGAATGCACCGACCGCGTAGCCGCCTTTCTGCGCATCGAGCAGAAGCTCCTTACTTGTTACGAGTGGCATTTATTTTACCCTCCTTACCTGAATATCTTTTTTGTATTCGTCCACCCTTGACAGGGTTCCGAGAGCATTGCTCTCGGCGACGTTTGCACCGACAGCCGCCATGTTTTTCAACGCATCTGCTACGTTCTCCGGATGCTCCAGCCATATGCTCAGGAATGCGGCGAGTGCCGCATCTCCTGCACAGGCAGAACTGAGCAGCTGAATGGGGCGTGCCGAGGCGAAATAGACTGCATTGCCGTTAGAGAAATACGCACCGTGCTCACCAAGTGTGAGCAGTACGTTTTGTGCTCCTTCGGCATGAAGAAAGGAAAGCGCCTCTGTTATATCTCGTTCTGTCTTGACTCGGATGCCGAAGATTTTTTCCAACTCTTCGTCATTTGGCTTGATCAGAAGCGGATTCCAGTGCAGGAGATCGCGCAGCTTTGCGGAGCTGATATCCAGTATGATGCGAATACCTCGTTCGCGGCAGATGTCAAAAATCTCATCGTAGTAGGATGGCTTGATTCCCTGTGGAAGACTTCCGCTGATTGAGAGGTGTGTCATATCCGTCGCGGCTCGAATACGCTCCAACATTTCCTGCTGTTTTTCCCGCGGTACGAGGGCACCGTCGTTTACGAGCTTATACTCCGTTGTGCCGTCGTTCAGAAAAATATTGATGCGTGTAATGTCGTCGACGATGACGGGAATCACCTCAAACCCTCGTCTGCGGGACTCCTCCACAATATAGCTGCCGGAGAATCCACCGAAGAATCCCATGATCTTTGACGCTATGCCGAAATGATGCAGAACGAAGCTGACATTGAGCCCCTTTCCATTCGGAGTGTAGACTGCATCGAAGGTGCGGTTCACCTTGCGCGGCTCCAAGCCGTTTGTGCAAATATTCATGTCAATGGCAGGGTTCGTTGTCAATGTATAGATCATGAGCGCGCTCCTTCCATCTCTCGAATGCTAGCGCAAATCATGCTTACTCCTGTTCCGGTTTTTTCCTTGTGAGACCATAGATCACAGCTCCGACCAAAGAGCCGATAAAAATGCAGAGCACCCATGCGATTGGCTGATCTACGAGTGCGAGGATCAGGAAACCGCCGTGCGGGGCAGGAACCTGGATCTTCATCATATAGGTCAGAACCGCCGAGATGGACGAGCCCAGCATGAGAATCGGGAGAACTGTCAGCGGCGACTTTGCCGCAAATGGAATTGCTCCCTCCGTGATATGCGTACAGCCTAGAATATAGTTGACAAGACCCGCGGCGCGTTCGTCCTTCGTGAACTTATTGCGGAAAATCGTTGTAGCCAGCGCGATGAGGATGGGGGGCGTGATGCAGGCCGCCGAAACACCGGCCATAAAGTAGTAGTTGCCCTGTCCGAGAAGCAGCGTTCCTGTTACATAGGCCGCCTTGTTGACGGGCCCCCCCATATCGAACGCTGACATACAGCCGATGACGATACCGAGGATGATGGGATTGGAATTCTGCAGATTGGAGAGGAAGTCCATCATTGACGCATTGATTGCCGCAATAGGATCGGCAGTGAGACACATGATCGCACCAATCACTGCGACACTGACGAGCGGGACGAGGAAGATGGATTTCAGACCTTCAAATTCTTTGGGCAGACCCGACAGGGAACGCACGAGGTATTTGCAGAGGTAACCGGCAAGGAAGCCCCCGAGAATACCTCCAATGAATCCGGAGCCTGTCCCCGCCGCAATGACGCCTGCAACAAAACCGGCAACAAGACCCGGGCGATTGGCGATGGATTCGGCGATATAGGCCGCGAGGACGGGAACCATGAGCCCCATCGCGTAGCCGCCAATCTGTTTTAAAAGTGCTGCAGTGGGGTTGTACTGATCCGAGTTCGGATCAAAGGAAAAGATGCCCCAGAGGAATGAGACCGCAATCAGTACACCGCCCGCGACAACAAACGGGATCATGTGCGAGACGCCGTTCATGAGATGCTTGTATATCTCATGTGCAGCTCCCGATTTTCCTTCGAGACGGAACATTTCATCGGTTGCATCTGCCGGCGCTGTTCCTCCGTATATGGGGACTTTTCCGGACAGGGCATTCTCTACAAGTTCCGCAGCATGCTGAATGCCGTGTCCGACAGAAACCTCCAGTACGGGTTTTCCGCGGAAACGATCCATTTCCACCTTTTTGTCACAGGCTACAATAATGCAGTCTGCTTCGGCGATCTCTTCCGCTGTCAGTGCATTCTCAACGCCGATGGCACCGTTTGTCTCCACCTTTATTTCTGCGCCCGCCGCTTCTGCCGCGCGACGCAGGGCTTCTGCAGCCATAAAAGTATGTGCGATGCCTGTCGGACAACCTGTGACGCCTAATAGCTTTTTCATCTGTCTCCTCCACCTTTCTATATATTCCGCTGATTCGGGATATACATCATGGTAAAAGAAAATCTGATGAAAATCTTTTCGATTTTGGAAAATAGATTTTCATCAGAAGATGTCAATAATCGTATGAGATTTTGTTTTCGTTCTGCTGTACGAGGTAATCGAGAATCATGCGAGCCATAATACTGAGAGCAACGCGGCTGGTGACCTCATACTCCCGAATGGATACATGCTTGTGCTTGAATCCAATCAGAGACTTTGCGGAGTACGGCAGAAGCGGACTGTCCTCTGCACAGCAGCAAGTGATCACATCTGCACCCAAAGAGTATGCATTGCGTGCAGATTCGACGAGCTCCTCTGTCTGTCCATTGAGGGAGAAGATAATGACAAGCGCAGTGGAGGACAGGTGGTTCGTGATGCTCTTCATGATGTTCGGATCATCCGTCTCCATCACATCGTAGTCGAGCAGCTGTAGTTTCAGACTGAATTCCTTTGCGACGTATGAAGTCAGCCCTCTTGCTAAAACGTACACACGAGAGCCCTTTGCCTGTTCGATACGTCGGACAATCTCAAGCAGATTTTGCAGGGAGATGCGCTCAAGCAGGACCTCCGCTTCGATCAGGGACTTGTTCATGATCTCGTTGATGCTGACGATTGCCCGATCTGTGTTCGGACGCATCAGTTTGTAGCGCAGCTCGTTGAATCCGTTGATTCCACATTTGCGGATCGCACGGGAAACGGTGGAGGGTGAACTAAAGGTTTCAAAGGCAATGTCAACGATCGACATACGGGAGAGCTTTGTCTCATTTTGGTTGATATATTTGACAATGGCTTTTTCTGTTTGCGTCAGATTTCCCGCGATTGATTCCGTTATCTCGATGATCATTTGTACTGTATCCTTAGGAAACTTCCAATGGTTTGAGCTGTTATTTTCCCCGTCTTCCCTTTTTGTGCCGATTGTGTTCCTGTGAGGAGATGTTTTCCTTCTCTGCCGCAGGCTCTTTCCGCAGTCCCAGCCAGAGAAAAACCGCAAGCGCAACGAATCCGAAGCCGAGGCTGGTCATCTGTGCGCTGGTGAAGAGCCCGAGGTACTTCTCCGTGTAGTCGCCGCGCAGATATTCGAGTGCGAAGCGCACGAGACTGTAGAGCATGACATAGAGGGCGAAGCACTGCCCGCGTGCGTGCCCTCGTGTACGGAAGATGAGCAGCAGGGCAAAGATGACGATGTCGAGCTGTCCCTCCCAGACCTCTGCCGGCCAAAGCGGCTGCGCGCCGTAGGTATGGTGGGCGAGGGTGGTCTCGGGGTAGAGAATGCCGAAGCTGCTGCCTGTTGGTGCACCGAAGGCATCTCCGTTGAGGAGGTTCGCACAGCGGCCGAGTGCCTGCCCAAGGACAATCGCGGGCGCGGCAACGTCCATAAAGTGAATGGTATCAAGCCCGTGCTTCCGGCTGTAGAGGATGCCGACGAGCACGCCGAGGAAGACACCGCCCTGGATCGCCATGCCGCCCTGCCAGACGTTCAGGATCTCGGTCAGGTGGTGTTGGTAGTAGTCCCAGTCAAAGAAGAAGACATCCCAGAGCCGCGCACCGAGGAGCCCCGCAATGCCGCAGTAGATGCCGAGATCGGGGATGTGCTTTTCGTAGCCGCGTCCGTCCGCCTTTGCAAGGAAGTAGCCGACGCCTGTTGCGAGAAGAATCGAGAGGGAGATGACAACACCGTAGGAGCGGATGGGGAAGTCGCCGATGTAAAAGAGATACTGATGCAAGGCGTCCTTCCAATCTATTCTGCTTCAAAGAGCGGCAGAGCCTCGAGGAAGATGATGTCTGTCCGCATTGCAGCGTCACCCTCGGCAAGCACGGCGGCCTGTCCAACGACATGCGCACCCGCTTTCTTCGCGAGATTTCCGAGTGCCGTCATGGAGCCTCCTGTGCTGATGACATCGTCGAGGAGGAGCACCTTGCGCCCCTCGATGCGCTCAATGTCCGTATTCATCAGATAGAGGCGCTGCTTTCCCAGTGTCGTGATGGACTCGTCCTCAACCCAGATGGGATCCTCCATGTATGCCTTGACAGATTTGCGCGCCGTGATGTAGTAAGGCATTCCGAGCTGGCGTGCAAGTTCCGCCGCGAGGGGGATGCCCTTCGTCTCGGCAGTCATGATGATCTCGGTCTCGGCAGGAATTTTTTTGGCGAGTTCGCGCGCGCAGTTTTCACAGAGTTCGACATCGCCGAGCATGATAAAGCCCGCAATCGCGAGCTTCTCGTTGAGGTTGAGAATAGAGAGCCTGCGTTTGCAGCCTGCGACGGTGAGATCGTAGAAGCGTTTTGGCATGTTCAGAATCCTTTCTCGGTCAGTACGAGTTCCACAGCATTGAGTGCGTCGTTCACGTTCTCCTCAGTGATGATGAGCGGTGGCTGGAACGCCATGACATTGCGTCCGATGCCGTTCTTGCCGACGATAAAGCCCCTGTTCTTGAGCTCTTCGAGCACGAGATCCAGTTCGGCGGCGGCAGGGGATTTGTCTGCATGGACGAACTCGGCGCCGACCATCAGCCCCAGTCCGCGCACATCGCCGATGATGGGATGCCGCTTCTGGATCTCACGCAGCCCCGCACGAAGCTGCTTCCCGCGTCGCTCGGCATTCCCTATGAGATCGTGCTCCTCGATATAGCGGATGACCTGCAGTCCTGCTGTTGTGGAGACGGGGTTGCCGCCAAGGGTCGATGCACCGGGCTTCGTGTAGGTATCTGCGACCTCAGGCGTGGCGATGAATGCGCTGATGGGTGCACCGTTGCCGAGTGCCTTCGCCATGGTCATAATGTCGGGCGTGACGCCGAAATGCTCGATGGCGAACATCCTGCCCGTGCGTGCAAAGCCCGTCTGCACCTCGTCCGTGATGAAGAGCACGCCGTAGTGGTCGAGAATCTCCTTGACGCGCTTAAAGTAGTTCTTCGGCGGCACGATGATGCCCGCATTGCCCTGAATCGTCTCGGCGATGAAGGCTGCGGGGCGCCCCGAGGTGACGCTCTTGATCGTCTCCTCGAGCTCGTACGTGCAGTCGATCCCGCACTCCTCGGGAGAGTGCTTGTGCGGGCAGCGGTAGCAGTAGGGATTTTTGACAAAGTGGATGCCGCCGACGGGATTTGGGTCGGTGCGCCACATGGAGATGCCCGTGAGGCTCATCGTGAGCTTCGTGCGTCCGTGGAGCCCCCCGCGCAGGGCAATGAACTCACTGCTGCCCGTGGCGATCTCGGCGAGCAGTGCCGCGCCCTCGTTTGCCTCCGTGCCCGTGGAGCAGAAAAAGCTCTTTTGGAGTTTTCCCGGCGTAATGCGTGCCAGGTGCTCGGCGAGATTGACGAAGTTCTCCGTGAGGTAGATGTTGCAGACATGTTGGAGCGTGTTCAGCTGCTCTGTGACTGCATTGTTGATCGCGGGGTTGCAGTGCCCGCAGTTGATGACGGAGACCCCCGCGAAGCAGTCGAGATACTTCCTGCCCGCGCTGTCATAGAGGTACTGCATCTCGCCGCGCACGATCTGGCGCGGTTCGCTGTAGAAATGCCCGAGACAGGGCATAATGTATTTCTGCTTCTTTTCAAGGATGGCGGCAGCGCCGATGTAGCTGTTCTCGTTTGGGGAAACTGTGTCCATGCGTATGCTTTCTAGTTCAGATGGAATTGCGGCTCTGACGGAAACGGTAGGTGCCGATGCCGAGGGGGCGCGGCGTGATCTCTGTGAGATGGTCGAAATCCGCTGCCCGATAGCCGTCGCTGCCCGCAGCGAGACGGTCGAGTGCAGTGCGGTAGATGCGGACGATCCCTTCGGTTGCCTCCGCCGTGTAGTCCTGCGCCTCAATGCGGTAGGAACCAAGTCCGTTGAATTTATCGAGGTAGGGATAGAGGCAGAGATCCTTTGCAAAGTAGATGTGATTGCGCCCATACTGGTCAATGCGGATGGAGTGTACGCCGCCCGCCTCGTCGCGGAACGCATAGTGTGTGTCCATCAGTTCCGGTGCGGAAAGATCACTGTAGTCCCTGAGCGACATCGCGGGGAAGTTGTAGTCACAGATCATGGACTCGTAGGATCCGTGGACGACCGCCTCGATCGGCAGTACGGCATTCTCGACGATTTCACGCAGCTGCTGAAAGGACAGCTCATAGGAGGCTGCCGCCATCGTGAGACCGTTCTCTGCGAGGAAGGTGACGGCGAGATGGTTGAATAGGTTGAACGAGTGATCTGCCTGTACGGGCAGCTTCGTGAGCGTGCGCGCAAGCTTCAGTGTGCCGAGGTTGCCGACCATGATGCCGTCAACAGCGATGTCGTTCAGTGAAGTGAAGAACTGTTCGAGTTCGCCGCATTCGCGCCGCATGGTCGTGCGCGGCGTGTTTACGACGACGCGCGCACGGCCTGCTGCATAACGGACGAGATCCTCATAGTCCGCGAGTTTCCACGGGCGGTTGGGGCGGAACGCCTCGCCGCCGACGTAGACCGTATCTGCGCCCGCGTCAATTGCTGCCCGCGCCGCATCGACGGTGCCGACACGTACGCTCAGATGACGGCTCGGTGCATTTTCCTTTTCGATCGGGCGCTCAGCGCGCAGCACCTCGTCCGCAAAGCCCGCCTCCTCAACCGCCTGGCTGAAGAAGCGCGGCTCTCGCTCGCCTGTCATGCCAATGTCGACGGCAGTCGGCTGCCCGAATGCGAACGTCGTCGTGTAGTCGCGCACGCGGTTGTCGTAGAGCGTGCGCCAGCCCTCCTCATCCGTCGTGTAGCCGTTTGGATCGGCGATATACGCGTCAATCGCCCTGCGGTATGTGGAAACGAGACGTGCGATGAACTCAGGGGAGCGCATACGGCCTTCGATCTTGAACGAGTAGACCCCCGCCTGGATCAGCGCGGGGATGGAGCGATACATGCACATGTCCTTCAGTGCAAGCTTGTACGGACCAGGGCTGTCCGCATCGAGCACTGCGCCCGTCTCCTCATTGATGAGTGCGAACGGCCAGCGGCAGATCTTCATGCAGCGGCCGCGGTTGCCGCTCTGTCCGAAGAGCACGCCCGAGTGGATGCACTGCCCGCTCTCGGAGATGCACATATCACCGTGCATGAAGTACTCGACCTCGATGCCTGTGCGTGTGCGGAAGAGCGCGAGCTCGGAGAGCGTCATCTCACGTCCGACCACAATACGCGTAATGCCGTACTCCTTGAGCTTCTCGATCGCATGCTCGTTGTGCGTATTCATCATGACGGAGGTATGCAGGGGAACGGAAATGCCCATCTCGTGTACGAGCTCGAGCACAGCAAAGTCCTGCACAAGGATCGCGTCCGGACGGATCTCGTTGAGATAGGAAAGATAGTCGCGAAGAGCGGGCAGCTCCTCGTTGCTGATGAGGTTGTTGAGCGTGACATAGAGCTCGACGTTGTGCGCGTGCGCATAGTCGACAGCCGCCTTCAGGCGCTCGTCGTCAAAGTTGAAGTTGCCTTCGTGCAGCCGCATATTAAAATGTTTGCCGCCGAGATAGACAGCATCCGCACCTGCTGCAATCGCTGCGGTCATGGCATCCCACGTCCCCGCAGGGGCAAGCAGCTCGACGGATTTTCGGTGTAACAGCATTGTGAAAATAACTCCTTCTGGCCGGAGAAATTGTTGCTTCAGTCAACGAAGCATTCTCCTGTATCGTCTATGATTATAACAGGAAAAAACATTTCTTTCAAATGATGTCAAAATAGCAAAAAAGAATGAATATAAAAGGAAGTTTTTTCTCCGTTCTCCTTGTAAAAGAAGTGCTTTTCGGTTATATTATACATAGAGTTTATTATACATAATAGAAGACATAAATTTCATATAGGATGCGCTGAAATCGCCATAATTTTTTTAGCAGTCAATTATTGTTTTTGATTATTTATTTTTCCTATGTATTTATTCAATCATACAATAAGGAGGCCTGTGTATGGGAGAGTTTGGAAGTCTGGGAATCTTTTTGCTGGTGGCACTGCTGTTCCCCATCATGGCGCTCGGACCTGCATTTCTCTTGCAGCCGAAGCAGCCGTCGCCGCAGAAGTACATTCCCTACGAGTGCGGTGTCGATCCGATCGGTTCGCCGTATGTGCAGTTCCGAGCGGGATATTTCCTCTACGCGCTGCTGTTCATCGTCTTTGACATCGAGACGGTGTTTCTCTATCCGTGGGCAGTGGAGTTCCAGATGCTCGGGCTGTTCGCACTGCTCGAGATGTTTGTCTTTGTCGGCATCCTTGCACTGGGGCTCGGCTATGCGTGGCGAAAGGGGGATCTGACATGGAGATAGCGGAGCGTGTTCCCGAGAGCCTGCGGCAGAATGTACTCGTGCTCAAACTCGATGAACTCCTGCGCTGGGCACATGCAAGCTCGATCTGGCCGTTGTCCTCGGGGCTTGCCTGCTGTGCGATCGAGATGATGAGTACGGCGACGGCGCGGTTCGATCTCGCGCGGTTCGGCTACGAGGTGTTCCGCCCCTGTCCGAGGCAGGCGGATCTCCTCATCGTCGCAGGCACGCTGACGTGGAAGATGGCGGATCCGATCGTGCGCCTTTACGAGGAGATGCCCGAGCCAAAATATGTGATTGCAATGGGCGCGTGTACGATTGCGGGCGGCCCCTTTGCGGACTCCTATGCAGTTGTGCCGGGCGTGGATGAGATCCTGCCCGTGGATGTCTATATCCCCGGCTGTCCGCCGCGCCCCGAGGCATTGATCGACGGCATGCTGAAGCTGCGTGAGAAGATCCTCCATCCGGAGCGCGTGCGTGCCGAGCGTGCATTCTGGGCGGAGCAGGCGGAAAAGAAGGCGGTGAACGCATGAGGAAAAACTATGTATCTCCGGATGCGCTCGCCGGCATCAAACTCGCCTTTCCAAATGCAGAGTACGACGCGGAGACCGAGCGTCCTGCCGTCTTTATCGGTGCGGATGAGCTGATCGCACTGCTGACGTTTCTGCGTGACGACAGCAACCTGCAGCTGACGCGCGCGGAGAATGTGACGGCAGTCGACTGGAAGGATCGCTTCGAGATGGTCTACCACCTCTTCGCCCCCGTTCCCCTGCATTGGTTGACGGTGAAGGTGGCACTGGATCACGATGCTCCCGTCATTCCGTCGGCGACGGCGGTGTTCCCGGGCGTGGAATTCGAGGAGCGCGAGGTCTATGACCTTATGGGAATTGTCTTTACGGGGCATCCCGATCTCCGGCGCGTGTTCCACGTGGACAGCTTTGTCGGGCACCCGCTGCGCAAGGACTTTGTTCCCCCGCCGCCCCCGAACATCCCGCGCATACGGAAGGAGGGCTTCTGATGCCGAGAACTGAGACCTATACCCTCAACATGGGGCCGCAGCACCCGTCGACGCACGGCGTGCTGCAGGTACAGCTCGAGCTCGACGGCGAGCGCATCGTCAAGGCGACGCCGATCATGGGCTACCTTCATCGCGGTATTGAAAAGCTGCTTGAGGATCGGACGTATCCGCAGGGGCTGCCCTATACGGATCGTCTCGACTATATCTCCTCGATGAACAACAACTTCGGCTATGCGCTTGCCGTGGAGGAGCTTGCGGGCATTGAGACAACGCCGCGTGCGGAGTACATCCGCGTTATTATGGCGGAGCTGAACCGCATCAACAGTCATTTGATCTTTATCGGGACACTTGCGAACGACCTTGGCGCGTCGACGGGGATGCTCTACTGCTTCCGCGACCGCGAGAAGATTCTCGACATCTTCAATCTCGTCTGCGGTGCGCGCCAGACCTTCCACTACATCCGCATCGGCGGGGTAAAGGAAGACCTCACCCCCGAGGCAGAGGCTCTGATCCGTGCATTCCTCGACGAGGTGCCGATCTTCCTCGAGGAGTACAATAAACTCCTGACGGGCAACGAGATCTTCATCCGCCGTATTGTGGGCGTCTCGCCGATGACGACGGAGGAGGCCCTGTCCTACAATATGACGGGACCGAACCTGCGTGCGACAGGGCTTGCCTTTGACCTGCGCAAGGTGGACGGCTACAGCGTCTACGATGATTTCGACTTCGACATCCCCGTCGGCAAGAATGGCGACAACTGGGATCGCTATATTGTGAAGCTGAATGAGATCGCGGAGAGCGCGAAGATCATCCGTCAGGCGATCGACGGACTGCCTGAGGGCGACTACATGGGCAAGAAGGTGCCGAAGGTTATCAAGCCGCCGAAGGGTGAGGTGTTCAGCCGCACGGAGGGCACGCGCGGCGAGCTCGGCTTCTACATCGTCA
>ERZ773067.706-NODE-706-length-19380-cov-3.617646_pt1 | contig 19380 bp, 19 predicted proteins | sample MGYA00580622_ERZ773067 | MGnify/ENA primary metagenome ERZ773067 (study PRJEB29015, sample SAMEA2737998) | human oral metagenome | biome: human oral; feature: human-associated habitat; material: dental | place: China | collected 2113 ...
GGTGCGAGCGCATCGGATACCGCCTGCGTATCGGATGTCGTGACGAGTACGAGGTCAAATTCGTGGTCAAACTTCTCCGCTTCTAAATCCTCTGCCGGGGGAACCGACTTGATGACGTCGCCAATTTCCTCCAGGGCGTTCATGACCATGTAGGTGCGCGCCGCCTTCAGGAGGCATGTATCAGCAAGACGGATGTGTATGTGAAAGACGGCCATGCCACCCTGCTTCGCCGCGCGCATCGCGTCCTTGTCATCTTCGGTATAATCGATTGAGGATGCGGGCGCCGCTTCAGCCGCCGACGCCTCCGCTGCAGCAGGCGCTGATTCCGCCTCTGGCTGCGGCTCACCCTTGGAAATGGACGAGAGCTTCTTCACGAGGTCGGAAACGTCGACGAGATCCTCGGGATCGCCGTTGCCGACGTTTTCGATCATCTCCTGCAGGGAGTCAAGGCACTTGAAGATCGTTTCAATAATATCCTCCGTTACCTTGAGCTGATTGTTGCGGATGAGGTCGAGGACGTCTTCCATCTCGTGCGTAAGTTCCGCGATCTTGTTGAATCCCATCGTCGCCGACATGCCTTTCAGCGTGTGTGCGTTGCGAAAGATCTCGTTGACGACGGACACCTCGTTCGGGTCATTTTCGAGGCTCAGCAGACCATCGTTCAAGGACTGCAGATGTTCGCGCGACTCGTCCAAAAACATGTCCATGTACTGATTTGTTTCCATTTCAAATCCCCCTGTTTGTTTTCTGCCGCCTCCGGGCGTCTTGCTCATTGCAGTATCTGCGCAAGAGGCACAGCAGCCTGTCAGTTTGCTCCGCAACCTTCGCCAAGAGCCCTGGTACCAGCCAGGCAGAACGCGAATCGCGAATCACTTGCATCATTCTTTAATATTCTTCGCCGTCACCGCCAAAAATCCTGCTTTTATTCCCGAGCGGGACTGTCAGGGTGCAGGGTGAGTTGGCGGCGCAGTTCACTGAAGACAAAGTGGACAATCTTGTTCATCGTCCCCCGATCAAGCTCGAGGAAGTGCGCCCCAACCTGCCAACCGCGATCACTCGGCTCAAGCGGCAGAGAGCGCACGATGCGGGCCATGACGGACAACGTACCAATATTGGGGAAGTTCGTGAACACGATCGACGCGCGGCTGTTGACCTTGACGTGGCGTGGTACGGCGAAGGAGACGCCGCCGCCGCTGACATCCGTGGTATAAAGCTTCATGAGGTCGCTCTCGCGCCCCTCCGTGTCGATAATCCGCACCTGGATCGGCAGACGCACCATCGCACGCACGAAGCTGCGGTTCTGATGGCGTTCGACGATCTCAGGCTTCGTAATCATCCAGACAGGAATCGGGTCGCGCGCCTTGCCCTTGAACACGGAAAAGAAACGGTAGCGACACTTTTCCCCTACAGCAAGGCCATAGAGCTGTTCATCCGCCACCGGTATGATGGGGCGGCGCTTTTCGTCCACGGGCATGGCGACGATCAATCTGTCTGAAGTGATATCCTCTATGCGGCTCGTATATCTTATATCGTCATCTTCTAGGTAAAACTCAACCCTCTGCCCAATTTTCAACACCGTTGCCGCATTCATCAAATCGCCTGCCATGGCAAGGCACCTCCCCATCATCGAGTGAAATCAAGAAAATATTGCAGGAATGATTTCCAACCTTTTTTGATAAAGACCTTCTCCCCATAGAGTGTCGCGCGCGCAATCGCCTTAATACACTTTGCCGCCAGCGAATCGGGATACGCCTCAAGGATCGGCTTCTGCTGACGCACGGCCTGAATCACGTTCCGATCCTCATAGATCGCTCCGAGGGAATCAATCTTCATGTGCAGGAATCGCTCCGCCGTCTTCCTGAGCTTTTCTGCCACTTCGAGGCCTTCCGCCTCATCGTAAACGCGATTGACGACAAGGCGCATATTCGGCTTCGCTGCATACATGCTGTACGCTTTCATGACGGCGTAGGCGTCGGTCATGGCCGTCGGCTCAGGCGTCGTCACGAGGAGCACCTCGTCCGCCGCCAGGATGAAGTCGAGTACGTTCCTACCGATGCCGGCACCCGTGTCGATGAGGATGATATCTGCCATCTCCCCACAGCCCCTAAGCTTTTCTTCGAGCAATGTACGTTCGGCAGGCGTGAAATCGCCTGCCTGCTCCATGCCCGAGCCGCCCGAAATATAGCGCAGTCCGTAAGGCCCCTTCAAGATCACGTCATCAAGCACAACATCTTCATCCAAAAGATGCAGGAGATTGTACTTTGAGGATGTCCCCAGGAGGACATCGACATTCGCCATTCCTAGGTCGGCATCGATGACGAGCACTTTCTTGCCTTCGGCAAGAAAGGCGAGTGCGAGATTCACCGTGAGATTCGACTTGCCGACGCCGCCCTTACCACTCGTGACGGCGATGATGCGTGCGCTCTCCTTCGGGACGGGGCTCGCCGCACTTGGCGCAGCCGCCTCTCCGGCAGCGACTGTGCCAAGCTCCACAGCGGCAGAGTCCTTTTTGTTTTCTACGAGCTTTCGGAGGCTCGCTGCCTGGTCCTGCATAATCTACCTCAAAAAAAGTTCCGCAAGCTTTCCGGCCTGAGCCGGCACAATGTCATCGGGAACGCTTTGCCCGTTCGTCAAATAGGAGAGCCTCATCGACTTCTTGCGCAAGATATTCAGGATGATTCCGAGACTCTTTGTCTCGTCCGTCTTCGTAAAGATTACCTTGTCGGGCTTGCAGACAGAGAACTTGTCGATGATGTCTTTCGCATCCTCATTCTTCGTCGTAGCACTGAGGACAAGGTACTTCTCGATATTCTGGTTGACGGCCAGGAAATCTTTGAGTTCCGCCATCTGACGGCGGTTGTGCTGACTGCGCCCCGCCGTGTCGATGAGAATCAGCTGCTTCTGACGGAACTTCTGTATGGCTTCTTTGAGTTCGTCAGGCGTATATACGATGGCGATGGGCAGTCCGAGGATGTCGGCATACGTCTTGAGTTGCTCGACCGCCGATATTCGGTAGGTATCCGCCGTGATGAACGCCGTGCTGATTCCCTTTTCCAGTACGCACTGTGCAGCGATCTTCGCGAGCGTCGTCGTCTTGCCGACGCCCGTCGGTCCCAAAAGAGCCGCAATCTTTCTCTTGCGAGTCTTGAGTTCGAGACCGTCCGCCATCTGCACGTTGTCAGACAGATACTTCGTCAAGCCTTCGAGCGCGAGCGATGTATCCTTGTCAGCCAGAATGGCTTCGGCAGGAAGCTGCAGTACAACATCGTCGATGATGTCCGATTCGACATCCTGCCGCTTCAGTGCCTGCTGCAGGGACATCTCATCCTCAGGTGTCTTCTCCTTGCTAACGACCTGAACAAGCATCGCCTTCATCTGGGCAAGCTCGCTTTGCAATTCCTCGATGGTCTCGCGTTGGCGCTCTTTTTCGCGTTTCAAAGAAACCGCATCGTCCCGCTGCACCTCCTGCGGTGGCAGCTCCGCCTCCTCGAGTGCAGCCTGCTTCATCCTGTGTGGCAGGGCGGCGGAACGAGAATCCGCTGCCTCTACTGCAGCGCCCCGCGCCTCTGCCGCACGATTTTTCCTGCGTTTCGCCGGCGACAGCTTCTTGCGCCGCGCCTTGCGCGCCGGCGGCTCGTCAGGAGAGCTCTCGGCAGACGGCACGAGCGGCTGAAAGGAATCCTCCTGCGCTTTTCCCGAAGGAATAGACGGAACGAACGGTTCAGCCGAAGCATCAGCAGGCGCGGCTGCACGCGCCTGCCGTTCGGCCTCGGCAACTGCCGCTTCCGTTCCCGCCGTACGATAGCTTCTGGCTGCACTCTGCGAAATCCGTGCCTGCGGCGGCTGCTGTGACTTCATCGGCTGAGGCTGCTGTATCGGCGACACAGCAGCAGTCGGCGGCCTTGCCGGAACCGGAGCAGCTATCTGTGGCTCCGGCGTCTGCTGCGCGGGAGCAGCGGATGCCACTTGCGGCAACGGCGCCGCATGACCTTGTGGCAGTGGAACCGTGCTTTTCGGCTTCTCCCCTCCGCCTGCCTCCTCGGCCTGTAATTCAGCGAGTGTCGGCAGACGCTCAGGCCGTTTCTTGGGCGGTCGGCGCGTCACCTCGTCAAGAGCCGCCGTCACCTCGAAAATCTCTTTTGCGCCATAGCCAAGGATGCCGCCCTTCTTTATTTTTTTCGTATGCAGGATCACCGCGTCGTCGCCAAGCTCGCCTTTCACCTGAGCCATGGCGTCCTTCATCGTGGCAGCCTGGAACACCTTGATGCGCAATTAAATTCTCACCGTCCCAAGAATCTGAAGTTCAACCGTTTGCTCGATTTCCGCATGAGAGAGTACGACAAGCCCCTGCACGGAGCGTTCGACAAGCTGGCGGAAGTAGGTACGCACGGCGGGGCTTGTGAGCACAATCGGTTCGTACCCCATGTTCGTGAGCTTCGGCAGTTCCGCATTGAGCGACGCCAAGAGGCGCTGCATCGCATCGGGATCGAGACTGACGTAAGAGCCATGCTCCGTGCGCTGTACTGCACCAGCAATGTGGTTCTCCAATCCCGGGTCGAGCGTGATGCACGGCAGCACGTTGTTCTGCACATACTGCTGCGAGATCTGACGCGCAAGTGCATGGCGCACATACTCGGTGAGGATGTCCGTGTCCTTTGTCGCGCGCCCGTAGTCGGAAAGCACTTCGAGAATCGTTTCCATGTCGCGTATGGAAACACGTTCCGCCAAAAGATTTGCGAGAACCTTCTGCACCTCGCCGACGACAAGAACCTCGGGCACTACCTCGTCGACGAGCGCCGGATTCGTCTTCTTCAAGTTGTCGAGGAGGTTCTGCGTTTCCTGACGTCCGAGGATTTCCGCCGCATGCATCTTGATGACTTCCGTCAGATGCGTCGCGAGCACGGATACGGCATCGACGACTGTATAGCCGTTGAGCTCTGCCTGCTCTCGCTGATCTTCGGCAATCCACAGTGCAGGAAGACCGAAGGCCGGCTCCGTCGTCTCGATGCCTGGCACTTCTTCGAACACCGTGCCCGAGTTCATCGCGAGGTAGTGATCGAGCATGAGCTCGCCGCGTGCTATCTCGATTCCCTTGAGCTTGATGATGTAGTTGTTTGGCTTGATCTGTATGTTGTCGCGTATGCGGATCGTCGGCACGACGAGTCCGAGTTCCAGCGCGCACTGCCGTCGGATCATGACGATGCGTTCCAAAAGATCGCCGCCCTGCCCCGTATCGACAAGCGGTATGAGACTGTAGCCGATCTCAAGCTCCATCGGGTCAACCTGCAGCAGATTGACGATGTTCTCGGGCTTTGTTGCATCGGCCTTCGCTTTCTCCGCTTTCTTCTGCTCGGGCACTTCTTCAACCGCCTTCTCTGAACCCTTGAGGCGGCGCGCTGCAATGAAGCACAGGACGGAAAGCGCCCCGAGGGGGATTCCCGGCATACCAGGAACGATGGCGAGGAAGAGCAGCACGCCACTGACGATGTAGAAGATGCGGCTGCGGTTGAAGAGCTGCAGCGCCACGTCGAGTCCGAGGTTGCCCTTCGAGGACGCCGAGCGCGTAACAAGTATGCCCGTTGCCGTGGAGATCATCAGGGCCGGAATCTGACTGACAAGTCCTTCGCCAACCGTCAGCAGCGTGTAGCTCTGCAGCGCCTGCAGCGCCGTCATGTTGCGCGTCAGCATGCCAATGACGAAACCGCCCGTGATGTTGATGATGATGATGATGATGGCCGCGATGGCATCGCCCTTGACGAACTTCGAAGCACCGTCCATTGCACCGTAGAAGTCCGCTTCCTGCTGGATCTTCAAGCGACGCTTGCTCGCCTCGGCGTCCGTGATGGCACCCTGATTCAAGTCGGCATCAATCGCCATCTGCTTGCCCGGCATCGCGTCGAGAGTGAAGCGCGCCGACACTTCCGCAACGCGCTCCGCGCCCTTCGTGATGACGATGAACTGGATGATGATGAGGATGACGAAGATGATGAATCCGACGAGTGCATTGCCGCCGACGACGAAGTTGCCGAACGCCATGATGACATCACCCGCATAGCCGTTCAACAAGATCAGTCTCGTAGCTGATATATTGAGCGCTAATCGAAAGAGCGTCGTCACGAGGAGCAGCGATGGGAATACGGAAAAATCAAGAGCCTCCACATTGTAGATCGTCACCATGACGATGACGAGTGCGAGCGTGATGTTCACGCAAATCAACAAATCAAGAAGAGCCGTAGGCAACGGGATAATCATCATGATGACGATCGTGACGATTGCCACAGCTATGAAGATGTCGCTGTATTTCGTTATGAAGCCATTGGAAAGCGTCGGATTTTCTGTCGCCATGCTGTTCTTGCTCCTCTATCCCCTGGAAACTTCTCATCAAGCAAATTTCTTCTTCTTCAATCGGTAGACGTAGGCGAGCACCTCGGCAACGGCCTGGTAAAGCTCGGGTGGCACGATGCCTCCGACATCCACCGCTGCATAGAGCGCCCGCGCCAGAGGCTTGTTCTCCACGATTGTCACGCGATGTTCTCTTGCGATATCCTTGATCTTTTGCGCGACGAGATCCTGTCCTTTGGCAACGACCTCTGGCGCCTTCATGCCGGCCTTGTACTTCAGGGCGACGGCGTAGTGCGTCGGGTTCGTCACGATGACGTCGGCTTCCGGCACTTCCTTCATCATGCGGTTCATCGCCATCTGTTGCTGCTTCTGGCGAATCTTGCCCTTGATCTGCGGATCGCCCTCCGTCTGCTTGAACTCCTCCTTGATGTCCTGCTTGCTCATCTTCAAATCCTGCGTCGTCTGCCATTTCTGATAGGCGAAATCGACAACCGCCATGATGAAATAGACGATGATGATCTGGAATACGAGCGAGAAGATAATTTCGCCCATGCGCGCCACACTGCTCTTGAGATCGAGATAGATGAACTCTGGCATGTGCATAATCTCTCCAGACAAGTAGACGTAGAGAAATGCACCGATGATCGCAATCTTCAAGAGGGACTTCAACAATTCCACGAGCGAACGCTTCGAGAAAATACGCCCGAATCCCGTGATGGGATTGAGGTTGCCAAGCTTGAAGGAAAGCGGCTCTGTCGTGAACATGAAACCGACTTGGTAAAAATTGATGGCCAGTCCCATGACGAGGATGGCAATCATCACAGGAAACGCCGTCTTCGCCAGAACAATCATCCCATCGATGATGAGGCGCATGACCGTTTCCGCATCGACCGTCTGGTTCATGTTCGCATAGATGTGAACCGTATACGTCTCAATCTCCGTGAGGATCGTACTGCCGAGCGCCCGCATCACGAAGAATCCCGCCAACAGCACGAAGGCGCCGCTAAGCTCCTGGCTTCTTGCGACCTGTCCCTTCTGCCGTGCATCGCTGCGCCGCTTCGCCGTAGGCTCTTCCGTCTTCTCTCCGGCAAAGAGCTGGAGGTCGAAAACGAAATCGAGCGACTCGCTATCGTATTGCATGGAGGGCAGTGGTGATCTGCGCATACGTTTCATTGAACAACACATCCAAGAACAAGACGTAGAATGGCATGAGGATCGAAAGGACGAACACGCCGATGACGATCTGCAGCGGCAATCCGACGACGAAGATATTGAGCTGTGGCATCGTGCGCGCCAAGATGCCGAGACCGACGTTCGTCAGAAGGATGGAGAACGTCACAGGCATCGCCAGCTTCATACCTGTGACGAAGACGCCATTGACCAGGTTGACAACGAAGCCTGCAAGGTTCGGCGAAGGTGAAACACCAAGAACCGGCACAGACTGAAAACTCTCGAACAACGCCGCGATGAGCATGTGGTGTCCATTGACGACGAGGAAGACGATGATCGCCAAATTATAAAGAAAACTTCCGATAAGCGGAATCTGCTGACCGGAAGTCGGGTCCATCACATTGACCATCGCGAATCCAACCTGCATATCCATGACCTTGCCAGCGAAGTGGATCGCCGAGAACGTCACGTATGCCACGAAGCCGATCAGCCAGCCGACGAACAGCTCCCCCACCGCTGCCGCCGCATAAAGGAAGACATTGTCCGGCGCCGACACAGGGCCGTAGCTATCCACCACAGGGAACAGGACGAAGGAAAACGCAACAGCCACTCCCACGCGGATATGGGCGGGGATGTTCAAACTGCCAAAAAAAGGCGCGATGACGAAGAGTCCCGTAATGCGCGTCAAGACGAGCAGATAGACCGCCGCATGCCCTTGAAGCAGGGTGTAAAAATCCACGGCACATCTCTCCTCGCTATCCGATATAGAGCGGCAAGTTCACGAAGATATTCGTGAAGTATTCCACGAGGATGCTGAGCATCCACGGACCGAAGATCAATATAGCGACAAACACTGCGATGATCTTCGGTATAAAAGCAAGCGTGGCTTCCTGAATGGACGTGGTCGCCTGAAAGACGCTCACGAGGAGTCCGACAGCAAGGCCGAGGCCAAGCATCGGTGCAGAGACCAGGAGCACGATCCAAAGGGCATTCTGTCCAATCTGTATGACGAGATCACCGGACATCCGCATCCCTCCTACTTGAAGCTCAAGATGAGCGACTTGATCAGAAGATGCCATCCATCAACCATGACGAAGAGAAGGATCTTGAACGGCAGAGAAATCATGACAGGCGGCAGCATCATCATACCCATCGACATCAGCGTGCTCGCCACGATCATATCGATGACGATGAACGGAATGTAGATCATGAAACCGATCTGGAATGCCGTCTTGAGTTCACTGATGACGAACGCCGGAATCAGCGTCGCCGTGGAGACATCTGCCTGTGACTGCGGCCGCTCGGCATCAGAAAGATTGACGAAAAGCGCCAAGTCTGACTCACGCGTCTGACGGAACATGAACTCCCTGAGCGGCGCCAGCGTGTTGTCAATTGCCTGCTCCTGCGTAATCTGCCCCGCGAGGTACGGCTGGATTCCCTGCTGATTCGCCTCACTCCAGTACGGCTGCATGATGTAGAACGTCAGAAAGAGTGACAGCGCGAGCACCACCTGATTCGGCGGCACATTCTGCGTCGACATGGCGTTCCTGAGGAATCCGATGACGACGACAATGCGCACGAACGAGGTCGTCATGACCAAGATCGACGGCACAAGTGAGAGAATCGTCAAGAGTGCGAGTACCTGCAAGGATGTCGCAACATCCTGCGGACCGGCTGCTTCACCGACGTTGACGCTGAAACTCGGAATCAGAGGCGCCGCAAGAGCTTCCTGTGCGATGAACAGCAAAGGAAAGAAAAGGAGGCTTCCCCGCAAGATTTGCCGCTTCTCCATCAACGCTTCACAACTCCTCTACTTCCGAAATACGTCATTCTTGAACATCGTTGGGATTCTCTTCGCCAGTTTATCGAGAGAACCGAATTGACGCTCAAATCCCGTCGTGCCGGAAAACGGCATGGGAGACTCTTCCAAACTCTTCTTCAAGACCTGCTCCACTTCTTCTGCATCTTCGATCTCACCTAGGAGCGTGATCGAATGCTCCGTCACGCCGAGCAGCAACAGCCTGCCCGCCAGCTCAACGACACATGCCGAGCGACCAGGCCCAAGCGGCAGATTCTCCAGCACGCGCCCGCCGCCGCCTGACACGGAGCGGCCGAATCGACCGCCCAAGATCTTTGAAACGTAATAGGCGAGACCCGCCACGAAAAGGAACACAACGACGAGGCTCGCGACATAGGCGATGGTAGACCACCAAGAAACGCCTGGCGTACCGTTTGGCGTCGGGTCTTGGTTCTCATAGCCTGCAAGATAGCCGCCGCCATCCGCAGCCATGCCAACGGACGGAAGGAGCAGGGCAAAAAAAAGCCAAACGAGGAGACAAAGGACGCGGCCTTTCCTTCCCAACATCAGCCAAGCGCTTTACGCACGGCTTCAAGGACACGGTCAGCCTGGAACGGTTTGACAATGAAGTCGCGCGCTCCCGCTTGGATCGCCTCGATGACCATCGCCTGCTGCCCCATGGCGCTGCACATAACGACCTTTGCGTTCGGATCGACCTTCTTGATCTCCTTGACCGCGCTGATGCCATCCATCTCCGGCATCGTGATGTCCATCGTTACAAGATCAGGCTTCAGCTCCTGATACTTCTCCAGAGCCTTCATGCCGTTTTCTGCCTCACCGACGATCTCGTAGCCATTCTTGGACAAGATGTCCTTGACCATCATTCGCATGAATGCTGCGTCATCCACCACTAAAACTCTACTTGCCATAAATATCTCTCCTCACCTGATCTATATGCCTGTTTCCCACGCGCAGATGCCATTCATGCACACCCGCACCAGACTGCGTGAAAAGCCGCATACGGCTTTCGACGCAGTCTGCGATGTGAACCACATCGTACATTCTATTGTATATGAATCGTTCAGAAATGTCCAGTAAGGCTCACGCTTATTGCAGCTGCTGCGCCCTTTCCGCCGGACTCACGATGTCGGTGATGCGTACGCCGAAGTTCTCATCGATGACGACGACCTCTCCCTTCGCGAGGAACTTGCCGTTGACCATGATGTCGACAGGTTCACCTGCGAGCTTGTCAAGCTCGACGATAGAACCGTTCGTAAGTTCCAAGATGTCCTTGATCGTCTTCCTCGTACGGCCGAGCTCCACAGTTACTTGAAGCGGCACATCAAGAATCAAGCCGATATTCGCATCATTCACCTGCACGGGAGCCGTCGAAAGCGGTGCGAACATCGCCGGCTGCACGGGCACATTCGATGCCACATGCGGCGTCGGCGGCGCACCATAGGCCGGGGCTGCGCCCGTCATCGGTGCCGCCGGCGGCGGAGCCGCTGCTGCCGGCGCTGCTGGTGCCGGTGTTGGTGCTGGCATTGGCTCTTCCTCCTCTGCTTCATTGTTCAAAAGATATCCCACCATTTCCTGCGCTACAGGGATCGGCAAAATCTGCATGATCTCGCTGTCAATCAAACCATCGACTTCCATGCGAAACGAAATCTTCGCGATGGGGTCGTCTGCCGAAACGATCTCCGTGACCTTGTCTTCCGATCCAAGGTCAATCATGTTGACCTTCGGCGGCGAGATGTCGATCTTCTTGTTGAACATCGTCGACAAGGATGTCGCGACCGAACCCATCATCTGGTTCATCGATTCGCCGACAGCACTCATATGGATCTCATTGAGTTCCTGTGTCGGATTCGTGCCATCGCCGCCCATCATGAGATCAGCGATGATCGAAGCGTCCTGCGCCTGGATTGCAAGCACATTGTTACCGTCGATACCGACGGTGTAGCCAACCTCCACTATGAGATAGGGCATCGGGTACTGGTCCTTGATCGATGCCAGCGTGTCCACCGACACCGTCGGCGTCGTGATCGAGACCTTGTGTCCTAAGAGAACCGAGAGCGTCGTCGCTGCGCTCCCCATGGAAATATTGCCTATTTCCCCAAGCGCATCGCGCTCAATGTCCGTCAAAGCATCCCCTTCCTGAGATGGAGAACTTTCCGCTGGCGCCGGGTTTTCCGCCGGGGCATCGGCTGCTGCCGAGCTATCGCCGCCGCCGTTTAATAACGCATCAATTTCCTCTTGCGAAATTAAATCATCACTCATCCGTATCTTCATCCCCTTCAAAGGCTACTTGTGTAATCTGGACTGCTGAGCGCTTGCCCTGCGTACCTGGCCGGCAAAGGAACTTCGGTTTCTGCCCGACGAGAATCTTCAACTCGTCCTTGACCTTCGTATCAAGCTGCAGCACATCGCCGAAGCCCAAGGTCAGGAACTCGCGGATCGTCATATTGATGGTGCCAAGTTCCACGATCAAAGGAATCGGCGACTTGTGAATCTTCTTCTCAAGCGCACGAATCTTGTCCGGGTTATGATCCTTCGCGACGGAAGCTGCCACCCAGAAAGACGTCGAGAGCTTCGACATGACAGGCTCCAAGACAAGGTATGGTATACAGAGGGTCATGAAGCCCTCCACCTCGCCGATCTTGACCTGCACGGTGACGATGATGACCATGTCGCTCGGCGGCACGATCTGCACGAATCCCGGATTCGCCTCAATCGCCTCAAGCATCGGATTGATTTCGATCACATTCGACCAAGATTCCTTGAAGAACTCACTCGCCTTTGCGATGAACTTGCGCATGACCGCCTCTTCGATATCCGTAAGGATGCGAGGCTTCAGCGTGTTCTCACCCAAGCCTCCGAATACGCGGTCAATGTAGGCAAAGGCAATTCCCGTGTTGACTTCCATGATGATGTTGCCCTTCAAGGGCGGCAACGCCATGACGCCGATGACACTCGGATTGCTCAGAGACTGCAGGAATTCCTGGTAGGTGAGCTGCTCTACGGAAACGACTTCCACGTTGACCATCGTCCGCAAATGGGTAGATAGGTGGGTGTTCAAGAGACGCGCGAAGTTCTCATAGAGCATGTTCAGCGTGCGGATCTGATCCTTCGAGAACTTGTCCGGCCGCTTGAAGTCGTATGTCTTGACCTTCCTCTCTTCCTCTTCCGCCTGCACTTCCTCGGCGGAAACCTCACCGGTCGACAGAGCTGAGAGAAGTTTGTCTATCTCGTTTTGTGACAAGACATCTTCTGCCAATCTTCCTCCTCCTTTCTCCCATGCTCAGATGACCCATCACTGCATGAGGAAGCTCGTGATATAGACCTCATACACCGATCCCTCGCCCAAGGCCTTGTTCAAGCTGTCGCGCAAGGTCGTCTTCAACTCATCCTGCTTGCCCGCGTCGAGTTCCTCGACCTTCAGGGAGCGCAGCGTCTGCAGTGTCACATCCATGACCTTCGTCTCTGCCGGTGCCAAGAGCTTACCGTCGGCAATGTTGTCCTTCTTGCCGGGGTTCATCTCCAAGACGATGCTCGTCTTCAAAAAGCGCCCCGCCTTGAGGCCGCCGACGTTGACAAGTATGCCATCCTTGGGATCACCGAGCTTGATGAAGACGCCCGGATCGTGGCTCAGCCTCGAGGGACCGCCGTCACCGGCATTGCTTGCCATCATCTGCTGCGTGATGAAAAAGGAAATACCAACTGCAGCCGCCAAAGCCACGACGACGATGACAACGATCAGGATGATCGGGGATTTCTTGCTCGGCTCCGGAGCAATGGCCTGCACTTCTTTTTCTTCCGCCATGAAACTTCCTCCTCCTAACTCTTCTCTCTATCATCAATCATCCAGGGAAATCCCCAGAATCACAAACCATGCATGCTGCGGCGATATTCCATGACGCGCCGCACGATCTCTTCCATCGATTCTTCCACGATGAGTTTCTTTCCATTCGTGAGGGTGACGACCGTATCGGGCGTTTCCTCCACTGTCTCTATTATTTCGGCGTTGAGGACGAATTCCCCTTTTTTGTGCGCCTCCGACTTAAACTTTGTCAGTTTGATCATTCGCCCATCCTTTCGCCGTAGGAAGTACGGACAGGAATTCAGCCGTGCTCCTTAGGAATAAGTGCGGGGACAGGGCGGGAGAAGATTCCCCTCCTCCCTGTCCTTACAAGAGCCAAGATACCACGTACACTGTGGCCTCTCAGCTTAGGCTGTTATCAGCGCTTCATGTTGATGACAGTCTCAAGCATCTCGTCGCCGACCGTGATGACCTTCGAGTTGGACTGGAAGCCCCTCTGCGTCACGACCATGTCGGCGAACTCGTTCGCAACGTCGACATTCGACATTTCAAGTGCCGACGGTGTGAGCGTCAAACCGAGAGCACTGACCGTCTTGATATTCGCCGTGCCCGAGTTGTTCGACTCGGTATAGAGGTTCGCGCCCGCCTTCGTGAGACCTGGTGCATTGTCGAACTGCGCGACGGCTACCTGCGCCAGTGCACGTTTCTCACCGTTCGTGTAAGTGCCCGTGAGGATGCCGCTCTGATCGGTATTAATCTCCTTCAAGGTGCCTGCAGCATGTCCGTCGTAGTCTGCCTTAATCGTATCGCTACCGCTGTACTGCGTAAGGCTCTTGAGATCGACCGTAGCCGTCATCGTAGGCACGGGTGACGGAGGTGTCGGCGACGTGGAACCCGCACCGTTCTCCAACGTGAGTTCCGGATCTCCTGCACCCGAGGCGTATTTGCCGTTCTGGTCGAACTTCAACCTCTTCGTGGTCATCTTGACCGTCGTCCACGAACCGTCATCTTCCTTGATGGAGCATTGACCCAGAGGATCAAGCGCACCGCCGGATGTCGTCGCCGGACTCAAGGAGACTTCCCATTCATCGTACTTCAAGGGAGGCGTGCCGGTACCCGGCACTTTCGTGAAGAGGAACGGCACCTTGTGCAGATTGCCGAGGCTGTCGTAAACATTGGCAATCGTCGTGATCGGCATGCTGCATTTCGTGCGATACTCATAGTTACTCTTCGCTGTGACCGTCTGCGTCGTGCCGTCAGAAAGGGTCAGCGTCAGCGATGTATTCGTCACGCCATCCACCTTGGCAGGACTGGCGACCACGGCCCCCGTCTGGTTGCGGATCGACGTAATCGTCGGCACAGACGAATTCATGTTGCCCTTGTAGCTGATCGTCGTCGTCGCCTTCGCCCCCATGCTGCGCATGGCATCCTTGATTTTAATTCCCTCGGGCGTGCCCTTTGTATCGATGCTACCGTTCTCATCGGCGTTCCAACCGACGACGTGGTAACCCGAACCCGGCACGACATAGTTGTAGTTCGCATCGAAGGAGAAGTTACCCGCGCGCGTATAGTACTTGTCCTTGCCTCCCGCGTCGCGTGAAACAACGAAGAGACCGTTGCCCGAAAGAGCCAAATCCGTATTCTTTCCCGTAGCCTGCGGCGAGGCATCATTAAAGAGCAGGTCGACACTCGCGACGCCAACACCAAGACCAATCTGCTTGGGGTTCGTACCGCCGACGGTTCCTGTCGGCGCGGCAGCGCCCGCTTGCATCTGGTAAAGCGTGTCGGCAAACGTCACGCGGCTCGACTTGAAGCCAATCGTGTTGACGTTCGCAATGTTGTTGCCGATGACGTCCATGCGCGTCTGGTGGCTCTTAAGCCCCGATACGCCAGAGAAGAGAGAACGCATCATAATGTATCAATCTCCTTTATTTGGTACAGCTGGAAAGGCGGGCGAATCCGCCTTTCCCGGCTCGCTTCTGTCAGTCGGCGAGCCAGAGCCTCCCGAAGGACCGGCTCAAAGAATCGCTGCACTGTCAATGTTCGTGAAAATATTGTCCTTAGCGCTCATGCCGTCCATGGCCGTGATGACCGTCCTGTTCCTGATACTCACGACGAGCGCGACGTCGTTCATATAGATCAAGGATTCCCTTGCCCCCTTTGAAGCCATCTTGTTGACGGCGTCGCCGAGTCGCGAGAGCTCTTCATCGCTGAGGTCGATGCCGCGCGCTCTCATGCGTTCTGCGGCATGAGCCGAAAAGCTGACCTCGGACTTGGCTCTTTCGAGTTCTGCTGCAAAGGAAGGGGCATTCTTCTGCGATGCCGGCTGTTTTGCAGCAGGCATCTGCGGCAGGAGCGGCTGGGACGAAAGGTAAATTCTTGCGTCAGCCATATTCTCCTCCGTGCCTCATGTTCCCGATGCGGAGGCTTTCTTCGCCGGCGGATCGGCAATCGCTTCGATTTCCGAAACCTCGACCTCATGCAGCTTGCCCTTCGCATCCTGCGCGACGACCATCGGCTTGCCGTTCGAGACCTTGACACCTCGGACGTTTCCCGCAAATGTCTCCGACTTGGTCTTGGGATTGCCCTCCGCATCCTTCGTCTTCGTCACATGCGTCCACTGGATGTTCTTGCCAATCATGTTGCTCAAAGAACCGACGAGCACGGAGCTGTCGATATTCGACACGAGTTTCGAGACATTCTCGAAGCCCTTGACCATCTGTGTCATCTGCTCGAGCGATGAGAACTGCGCGAGCTGGGCAATGTACTGCGTGTTGTCATCTGGGCTCAGGGGATCCTGATGCCTAAGCTGCGTCACAAGAAGCTGCAGGAAGGCATCCTTGCCGAGTGAGTCGTTTTTCCTGACCGTCTTCGTCTGAGACGCCTCATACTTGGCACGGTCGTACTTCACACCGTCGACCGTAACGGTATTAAGATTTGTACCGTTCATATTTTTCTCCTTTCTTCATTATCTCGAAATCCTCAAATGCGATAGTCCACGCCGTCCTGTGCGAGCACGCCCTGCTGTGCATTCGCCGCAAGAGCCTGCTGCTCCTCTTCGAAGGATGCAAGAGCCTGCTGAGCGTCGCGCCCCTGGCTGCTGCCCTGACCACCGTGCTGTGCATAATGAGCGTTCGCATCCTGCTGGCCGTTCATCAGCGAATTGTCGCCAAGGCCTGCATAGACGCCGACATTGTCGACCTTCAATCCCTGCGCCTGCAACTCGTGCTTGAGCTGGAGCATCGAAGTCTCGATGATGGAGCGCACGGAAGCATTGTCCGTGTGGAACGCCGCGTTGACCGCGCCGCTTGCGGCGACAGAAACCTTAAGCGTCAATTCGCCAAGGTGCTCAGGCTTCAAGCGGATGACCATCTCTGTCTGTTCGGGCATGCGCAGAAGCCTTGCCTGCTCGACAATCTGCCTTGCCACCTCGTAGTCTTTCTGCGGAGCTGCAGGTGCCGTCGGCTGCACTTCGGCAGTTTCCTGCAATGCGGTCTGGAACGTCACACCGGGATTCGTCTGAGAAGCATGGCCCGGTTCCTGACCTCCTTTTGGAGTCTGCGCAGCCTCTGTGAAAAACTGCATGGCAGAATTCATCTTCGGCTTTGCCGTGCTTCCGCCTAGTGCCTGCGTTGCTGCCGTCTGGGAAAACGCATCGTTCTCCTGCGCCCTATCATCCTGAGATGCCTGCTGCTCGTTGAAGAACCCGGCAAAGGCCCCATTCGAAGAACCTTGTGTCAGATCTTGCCCCCCTTCCGCCAGATTGGCAGACTGCATTGGAGCGACCTTATTGTCCATGGCCGAAGCAGTCAGCGGCGTTGCTTCTCCATTCAGAGTCGATGATACCGCAGTCTGACGCGAGCTTTCTGTTGTCCCTGTCGCAACGGCAGCCATCGGCTGTCGGGCCAGGGTGCGCAAAAGCGCATCGGGCAGCTCCGCGTCAACTTCCGCCAGATTCATATCCACCGGCAGAGAAGCCTCCACCGTTTTCGTAGTGAAGACGTCTGTTTCCATCTGCAATGGATATTCCGTCGATGCAAGCGCTCCCGCTTGCGGCATCTGCAACAAGGTTCTGTGGGGAAGCGCTCGGAGCAAGTCCTGTTCCGGCTTTTCGCTGCGTGAAAGCAGGGCAGCAAGATGGTTTATATCCGCAGCCTTATTCTGCGGCTGCTCCTGCACCTTCGCAGCGTCGTCGCCGACCTTATCCTGCGAAACCGCCGCCTTTGTTTCATTCACGGGCACCTCATCCTGCGATGAAAGTTCCGTGTCCCCTTGTTGTATTGCAGCTTCGTCCGGCAAAGCGATTGAGACAGACCCTTTCGCCTCCTCCACGGAGACGGGCAGCGCCGCCAAGACGGACGCTTCGGGCTGTGTGACTTCGCCAACAGCAGCGACGTTCTTCACCGAGACATTCCCTTCAACGGCCTCCACGGTTTCCACCGCTTCCGCCGCCGGATTCCCAGTACTGAGATCCGCCTGTTTCGTTTGCTGCGAAGCGGCAAGCGATGCGGCCAAGGGATCCGTTTCCACAGCTTCCACCGTCTCGGCAAGACTCTGTTTCAGCGTCTTGAGCTTCGCAAGCGTCCTGTCGAACGACGGATTCTTCGCCCCGCGATCAGCGGTCGTCCCCGCCTGACTTGCAGGACGCACAGCCTCGACAGCATTCGTCTTCATCGTTGTATTCGGTGCCGGTGCAACGTTCATGAGATTCACCTGTACATCATTCATCTTTATCACCTCCTTTCAAATAAGCTTATATAGCATCAGGCAGAGCCTGCTGCTTGCCATTTTCACTGTGCCGTCTCATCTGTCGGCTGGCTTTCATCCGCTGCATTCTGTGGATTCTGTCCTTGACGGTCGAGCGGCGAGATGACCTTCTTCGGCACGCCCGTATACATGAGTTTCGTCAAGCGAGCCGACTGGTCGGCATCCATCGCAGCGAGCGTTTTCGCCGCCTGAGATTCATCCATCTTCTGTAAGATGGCGACGGAGAGATCGTCGTCAAGATCTTTCATGACCTCGGCCGCCTGCTGCGGTTTCATCTCGTTGTAAACGCGCGCGAGCTTCGAGACGCGCTTCTTCTCCTGCGCCTCGCGCTCCTTCATCTGCTTCTCGATTTCTTCCTTCGTCAGCACCTTGGGTTTCGATGTCCCCTTATCCTTATCCTTGTCCTTATCGGGATTCGGCTTACTGTCCGTCATTTCTGTCTTCGCCTTTCCCACCGCCTCTTCCTTTGGCATTTCTCCCGTCTCAGGTGCAGGCTTTACGAAGAATTCCCCAATGATAGGCATATCGTATAATTTCAGCTTTTCATTCATCGTACTCGCATCAAAGATCTGCAAGTACACGCCGAGCAGGAAGCCTCCCACGACAAGCACGAGCAGCAACATTGCGGCGAGTGCGATTTTGACTATCTTCTTCATTTCGGGCTTCTGCTCCTTTCGGGACTGCGCGGGACTTTTTCAGCGAAAAGCCCCTTTCTTCATTCCCCGCGTCTCGTTATTGGTACAGGTCGAGAACCTTGTTCACATAATTCTGCGTCTCTGCGTAGGGCGGCACCCCATCATAGTCCTTGACCGCCTGAGGTCCTGCATTGTAGGCAGCAATAACCAAATTCCAATCTTTGAAAATTCTATAAAGGTCACTCAGATAATGAGCAGCAGCATATGAAGACTTTTCGATATCGCTACGCTCGTCTATGAGCGAATTCACCTTTAGTCCATATTGCTTTCCGGTTACTAACATAAATTGCCACAACCCCGTGGCTCCTACTCTTGATACTGCTTTTGGATTAAGGGCTGATTCTATAACAGGTAGATATTTTAGTTCCAATGGCAGATTATATGCCTCTAACGCTTGTTCGAATATGGGAATATAAAAGTTGGATGCTCCTATCATATAGCTGATAGAATGGCGTAAACGACCACTATATCTGTCAATGAACTTTTGCACAACTTCATTATAAGGCATTTCGATAATTGTAGGCAGTTTATGGAGTCGCTCAATGAATACTTCCTTAGGAAAAGAGGGATTTACGTCCGGCATATTACAGTCGGGGGAAGGTTTAAGATATTTCTTTACATAGTATTGATACAATAAACTGTCTAATTCATTGGTCATGCTTTCAGGTAAATCAATTACTTCATTGTTTCCATTTTCCGTAGTCACAGTAATTTCTTTATCATCGTCATTATTTGTATATGCACTTTCAATTATCGATGCGTATGTAGATGCTTCACTTTCCGAATTT
>ERZ773067.708-NODE-708-length-19328-cov-8.334042_pt1 | contig 19328 bp, 20 predicted proteins | sample MGYA00580622_ERZ773067 | MGnify/ENA primary metagenome ERZ773067 (study PRJEB29015, sample SAMEA2737998) | human oral metagenome | biome: human oral; feature: human-associated habitat; material: dental | place: China | collected 2113 ...
ACAAAATCACACTTCGCAGGGGCTACGACATCACGGACATCGCCCTTTGGTGCGATTATGTGGATATGCTCCGTAGATTAGGTAAGGACACGCACAACGCCCACTACGTTTGCCCCGAGGACTTACAGCAAGCCCACGACGAGGTACACCGAAAGTTGCGGGCTCGACAAGAGCGAGAACAAGAAGAGCACAAACGACAGAAGGCGCAGGAGGATGAAGCACGATTCCAAAAACTCAAAGCCCCATTCTTTGGCGTTGCCTTCACTGATGGTAGCATCCAAATCCGAGTGCTGGAGAGCGTGCAGGAGTATATTGAGGAAGGACAAGCTCTACACCATTGCGTATTCACTAATGAGTATCACCTCAAGGAGAAGAGCCTTATTCTATCGGCTCGCATTGAGGGCAAACGGATAGAGACCATTGAGGTATCGCTTGAAACGATGCAGGTCATCCAGTGTCGTGGCTTAATGAATCAAAACACCGAGTACCACGAGCGCATCATCGAGCTCGTGCATCAGAACATGAAGCAGATACAAAGTCGTGTAGCCTAAATACTAGACCCAAGAATGACAGCCTCGGAGTAATAAGCCACTTCGGGGCTTCTTTTCTTTGCCTTTAGGGGAGCAGGCGACCCAAAGAAAAGAAGCAAAAGAAAGTCGCAAGGGAGGAGAAATACAGCTTATAGGGGTACCCTTAGGAGACTATAGAGGAGGAGTGACAGCTACCAAGCTCCTTTACAGAATGCTCCTACATCCCTTCAGGCTCAGTCCGAGAGAAGACTGGCTCTAAAAAAATAGGCATCTGTCCAGTGGGACAGATGCCTATTTTGGGGGACTTATAGTATGGGAGCTTAGTCAGCCTTCTTGTGATTGAATGAAAATGTCAGTTGTTGCACCTTGCCGAAGTTGTCCTCTATGTACACGTCAATCGTCTGTCGGTCTGCTGACTGCGAAGTGTAGTACAGACGAAACTCCTCTCGCACTAGGGGATAGCGGTCATTAGGCTTGAGTGCTGCTCCTTTATCCAGCCTCAGCATGCCCTTACCCTCGCTTTGGAAGTAGCGAAGGGTATAGCGGGCTCCAGCAAAGCGACCAGCTCGCTTGAGGGAGCATCGTATCTCAGCCGTTTCGCCCCTACGGATGTCCTTCTGGACGGGCATCGTCTCCAGCGTGAAGTCATAAGCCTGTCGTACCTCCAGCTCGCGGTCACAAGCAGAGAGACAAAGACTCACTAGGGCAAGTAGCCCCACAGCCCAGAGCACATTCACAAATTTCTTTTTCATTTTTCGTCTTCAGTTTATAGGTTCAAGCGCAGTCCCAAGGCAAGGGCGGGACGAAAGCGATGTAGATCAGACCCGAGGAGCACCCGCCCCTGAGCCTTGAGGACGAGGAGCAGCTGATCGGAGAGGAAGCACTCAATGGAGCTATGCACCGCCCCACCATAGACGAGGCGTGAGCGGTCTAGAAGCGTCGCTCCATCGGGTAGCAAGGATCTCTCTTCATTGAGTGCCTCATAGCCCCCAAGGGCGGAGATGCCGAGGTAGGCAAAGATGTTCTTGCCCCTATCCGAGAGAATAGGCTGCATATAGCCCACTTGTAGAAGCACATCACGCATCGGAACCTCATAGTCACGATACGCTAGTCGCTGCTCTTCGTATTCAGCCATGAGGAAGGCATAGCTAGCTCGCTTGAGGTACTTCGTAAGCGATACACCAACACCCCACTGCTCTTTGCTGAAGATCTTCTCCCCTTTGATAAGGGGCACGGATGCGATGAGCTCAATCCCCTGTTGCCTCGGGATGAGTCGCTGTGCGTTCACTGAGAAGAACCCACAGACAGCACAAGTGAGGAGTAAACACAACTTCTTCATAGGGCTTACCACTTGAGCTTAAGGTTATCAATCTTCCTTGCGAGGAGAAGGTCTTCCTCATCGAGGTAGAAGGCAAGCGTGCGTCCGCCACCTCGTTCGTAAAGTCTTACCTCAAGCTGTTTGTCCTCCGAGAGGGTAAACTGCTCGAGCACGAAGACCGTGCGCTCGCCCCCTTCTGCACGCACCCGAGTCACCTCGTGGTAGGCTCGTAGCGGCTGCAGGATCTGCTCCTGGATGGCCGTACGGCGAGCCACCTTCTTATCGACGACCTTGAAGCTGATGAAGTCTACCAAGTAAGGGAGGTTCGTCTCGTTGTCAATGCGGGTATATAGGTAGAGTAAGCCATTGTGTGCATAGAGGCCACGCAGGAGGAAGCGTATCCCAAACTGGCGTACCCCAATGTGTTTGACCGTCCGCTGATCATTCTGATGGATGGTCTTCATCATCAGTTTCACGAGGATGGGCGACTCACTCCCCAGCTCCTTAAAGTAGATGTCGGCACGGTTGCTCGGTAGCCTACCTGCCGTGCTTGACAAGAAATCGGCCATCTCGACGCTGAGCTTCTCGGGCTCTTCGGCATACTTCACATTGAAGGCATAGAAGGAGCCATCCTCACAGATGACACTCATATTCGTCTCCGTCTCAAAGTCACGCACGGCGGCCTTGACACGTAGGACATTCTCCGCATCCTCCGCTTTCCCTGCGATGAGTTTGTTGCTCCCGAGATCTACGTAGCGGATAGCTGAGGGGAAGATCAGGTGCGAGGTCTTGTCAAAGGTGACCTCAAGACCATAGGGCAAGACCACACGCCCCGAGGGGATGGTCTTGCTCATCCCTTGATAGAGATCGCCCGTGGAAAGGGGACGATAGCCCATCTGAGCTCTCAGACTATCGGTCGTAGTCTGAGCAAGGGCGGTAGTCATACTCGCCCCGAAGAGCAGGGCGGAAAGAATCCATTGCTTCATTGTTATAGTGCTTTTGCTGTTTACTTACTGGAAACTAAAAAGAGACGATAGCCGCCTTTGAGGGTCACTTGAAGCGTGCGGAGCTTCTTCTGAAGGAGCTGGCTCGCTCCCTGCATCACGCCACGAGCTGCTTCAGAGATGATCTGATCTTTGGCCGAGCTCGCAAAGGTGAAGGAAGTACCTACCGAGCCTCCTATGTTAGCCCCTACCTCCTTCAGGGCAGAGACCTGCTCTGCCCCCGGGATATAGATCCCCTCCTGCCCATCAAGATCATAGGCCGAGAGCTTGACGGGGATAATCCGACCACCGATCTCAATGCTTTTGACAAGGAGCTGCAGGCGATTTCCCCCGAGCTTAGCCTGAGCAATTAGCAAGCTCTGCCGTGGGATACGTAGCTCCCCAATACGAGCCGACTCTAAGAGGCGCAAGGCTACATAGTCTCCCTCCCGTAGTGCCGTCGTATGATCGACCACCACGGACAGGGTGTTACGCTGGATAGAAGAGGTTTGAGCAAGCGCCGAGTGAAAGCCTAGATGACGCACCTTACTCCCGTACTCCTGCATGAAGGTTGAATCGGCCATGGGCTGAGCTAGGCTAGAGACCAGGTGCTTGGGATCTGCAAGGACCTCCATCCTGGGCTCTTGGGGAGTGCTCTCCGCATCTGGTTCTACGATGGGCCTTTCTTCTGCTCGAAGAAAGGCTTTGGCTGGAAACTCCCCGCCCTTGGGTAGATACTTGGAGGCCATCTGATAGCTTCGCTCCATCAGGCGGAGCTGCTTTTCCTCCTCATCATCCGCTTCGCTCTCTTTCTTACGCAGAGCTTCACGGAGGTCTTCGTTCTCGGCTCGCAAAGCCTCACGCTCTTCTGCATTAGGATCCGGGGCATAGAAGGAGCTCAAGAGGCGCTTATTCTCCTCGTAGCGCTGGAGCGAGCCCTCGATCTTCGTTGAGGAAGCCTGCCCTTGCCCTTGTGCCTCGAGGGAGGTGGGCTCTTCGGCAAAATAATCCGAGAGGCGCCCAATCTCCGCTTGTGTCTCGTTCTCTAAAGTCGACTTATCGCTGAGCTCATAGCTCTTGAGCTTGTTATCGGTGAGCTGGCGTACCGTAGCCTCGGGGATATCCTTATTGAGGCCCTCTTGCTCTGCGCCCTTATCCTTATCCGAGGGAGCAAAGATGAACCAAAGGGAGAGGGCGCAGAGGAGCCCCAGCCCACCAAAGACCAGCCCCTTGCGAAGCTGTTCTTGCTGTTTCTTATCCATAGTGTGCTATCTTTTGATGAGTGATTCTCGAGAGTTCATGCCCGAGGCTATCCAGCCGAGACGGGCGGAGAGGTGCATCCAGATGCGGGCGTCTGGGGATAGGTAGCTGGCGTGCTTCCTGCCTAGGAAAGAAGACCTGGGCCAGCATCATAAGGGAGCAGGCTAGGTAGAGCATACTGATACCGTAGACCACATATCGACGAGCCCTAGGGCTAAGCCGATCACAGTAAGCCCGAAGCCAGTAGTGCACCCCGAGATAGTAGCGATAGAGGGAAAAGCGAGTAGACATCAGCTTAGCGTTTATAGCTCCGTAGATCTTGGTTCTCACGCACGAGGAAGTGCTCCATCAGAAAGCCCTGCGGGTTATCATCTGAGCGTACAGAGTTCTGTAGCGTACAGCTCGTCACCAGGCTTCGCTCGGTGACATTACTCTGCCTTAAGATGAACTGCCTGGCGTAGGTCGTCACCTCATAAGGATAGCTCTCGAAGTTGCAGCGAATCGAGTCGATCACAATGCGCTGATTAACATTGCCCGAGATCGCTCTATTGTAGTAGCCTTGCTCCGCTAAGTCCTTGTAATAATCGAAGGCTGACTTATCACAGAGGGCAAAGGCACGGGACATATTCTCCTCAATCGCATCCTTGTCGGGGGCGATACTGAAGAAGAGCTCATGAAAACGACGAACATGCTCTCTAGCCTCCACAGGGCGATTACGCGAGGCATCTTGGCTAAGTGCCAGCATCAGGCTCTTGCCCTGATCTAAGACATAGATCTTCTCCCGCTGCTTCTCGGCAAAGCGGTAGGAGCTATAGAGGGCATAGCCACAGACTCCAGCTGAGAGCAAGGCAAAGAGGAGGATGTAGAGACGGATCTGACGGAATGCCGTCTCGATATTCTTTAATGACCGAAATTCCATAGTATATACTGCACTCTTATGTTACTTTCCTTTGATGAGAGCACCTTTGATACGGCCACCAAGGTTGCCTATGCTGGCACCTGCTCCTGCAGCTGCTGCCTTACCTCCAGCATAAGCCCCCTGCATCCCGCGCTGAGCCACCTGATTGACATTGCGCCCATAGGAGCCGATACCGCCTCCGGCTTCAATAATCCACCCAGCAACAGTAGGCACACAGAAGTAGCCCACCATGCCAATGAGGAAGAAGACGATGTAATACCACGAGCCTGAGTCAGGCAGGTAGTTGGGATCGCTCAAGGCGGAGATGTCCTTCTGGATCATCAAGACCTGGATCTTTGTAAGCAGGGCCGTAAGGATGGAGCTGACGGGTAGCCAGAGATAGACCGAGATGTAGCGAGAGAACCACGCCGTCAAAGAGCCCGACAAACCATCCCACACGGCAATACCAAAGACCACAGGACCCAGGATGGAGAGGACGATCAAGATGAAGGTGCGTAGCGTATCGATGATCAAGCCCGCGGCATGAAAGAGGAGCTCCATCAGATCATGAATCAGGTTCATAAACCACTGCTTCGTCTGATACGCTGCGCGCTCAGCATACATCCCTGCGATAGTGATGGCATCCTCGGGCCCGATAATTCCCATCTCCTCGATCTTCTGATCGAACTTCTCATTGGAGACCAGGTAGGCGGTCTCGGGATTACGGAGATAGGCCTCTTCCTTGAGTTTATCCCGCTTGGCCGTAAGCTCGGCAAGCTGCCCTTCCTGCTTGTTGACCATGGCTTCCGTCCCCTGCACGATGGGAGATAGAACGGTATTCATCGTCCCAAGGACCACCGTCGGGAAGAACATGATACAGAAGCCAAGGACAAAGGGACGAAGAAGCGGATAGACATCCACAGGCTCAGCTCGCGCTAGCGAAGACCATACCCGAAGAGCCACATAGAAGAGAGCTCCCAGTCCGGCAATGCCTTTGGCCATCCCCGTCATCTCCCCAGCCAGGGGCAGCATCTCCTGATAGGTCGAGCGAAGCAGCTCGTGTAAACTTGTAAAGTCCATAGGCCCCTCCCTACCAGTAGCGACTTACCTCACTGCCATACAGACTACGAACAGCTGAGAGATCCCCCTTAGCTCGGGCACGCACATAGCTGACCGAGATGTTCTTCTGCGTGTAATACGACACGAGCGAGCGGTACTCTCGGAGGGTCGTATAGATACGATCGATCATCTGCATACGTTCGCTATCGTTCATCGAGAAGACATTGCTCCCTGCAACAGACTTGAGCTCCTTGAGACTCTCGCCACTCTGCTCCAGAAGCTTCGTGTAACCAGAAGCAATGGCAGCCAGCTCGGAGGGCCTGAAGTTCTTATCCTGCAGCATCCGCTTGTAGGACTTAACATAGATCTCAGAGATGTCGCCCACCATCAAGACGCACTCCTTGACCTTATAGGCATCCCCGATCAGGTTATTGACCTTCTTCAGGGCTTCGTAGTACTTCTTCGTGTCGTTGTAGAGCTTCTCCACTTCCTTAAATCCTGCCAGCGTGTTCTTGACGGTCTTGCCCGCCGTGGCAATCTCTTTGACCGTATTGGCAATATTGCCAGCAAAGTTCGTGGGATCACTCACCACCCACTGAGCATGCGCTTGTTGCGTGAAAAGGCTTCCTCCTAAGAGTGCCATAAAAAGGTACTTCTTCATTGTCACTGTTGTTTTAGCTGCTTATTTCTTCTTCCGTTTTTCTTGAGCCAGGAGGCGTATCGCTCCCTCCATATCACCCCCAAGACGCTCAGCCCGCTGGAGCACCTCTAGCTTCTCGGTCTCCTCGGTCGTATAGGTGAGGTACTCCTCGAGGGAAACCTCCGTGGCATAGACTGCCGACTGCATCCCGCCGAGACCAATCCAGACCTCCTTGTAGAGGCGCTGGGGATCATTACTCTGATTGATAGAAAGGATTTGACTCTTCTCCTTATCCGATAAGCCAAGCATCGCCTGTATGCCATCGAACTTGGTCATGTACTTACGCTGATCCAAGAGGATCTTACAGTCCGAGTTATTGATGATGCTCTCCTTGACGATTGGCGACTGAATGATGTCATCCACCTCCTGCGTCACGACAATAGCCTCGCCAAAGAACTTTCTGACCGTCTTATAGAGGTACTTGATATAGTCCGCCATATTGGCCGAGGCAATCGCCTTCCACGCCTCCTCGATAAGGATCATCTTGCGAATCCCCTTCAAGCGACGCATCTTATTGATGAAGGCTTCCATAATGATGATGGTCACCACAGGGAAGAGATCTTTGTTGTCCTTCACCTGGTCAATCTCAAAGACGATGAAGCGCTTAGACAGGAGATCGATGTTCTTATCCGAGTTCAGCAGGAAGTCATAGCGCCCTCCTCGGTAGTACTGCTTAAGCGTTGTAAGCAGGTTATTGATATTGAAGTCGGAGAGCGTGACCTGGATCTCCCGCTGCTTCATATCCTCTCGATACACATCACGCAGATACTCGTAAAAGGTATTGAAGCATGGAATGATTGTGTGGTCAGCTCTAATCAGCTCGATATAGGCATTGACCGCCGAGCCCAATTCGCCAGCCTCCGTCTTAGTAATCCGCTCCTCAGAAGATTTCCAGAGGGTAAGCAGGAGCGTACAGATGCTCTCGCGCTTCTCAACATCGAAGACATAGTCATCGGTATAGAATGGATTGAAGGAAATGGGACGCTCATCCGAGTAAGTAAAGTACACCCCATCCTCTCCCTTAGTCTTACGGTGTATGAGTTCGCATAAGCCTTGGTACGAGTTACCCGTATCGACGAGCAAGACGTGGGCGCCCTGCTCGTAGTACTGCCGCACCATGTGATTCGTGAAAAAGCTCTTGCCACTACCCGAAGGACCAAGGATGAATTTGTTGCGGTTGGTGATGATGCCCTTCTTCATCGGCAGATCAGAGATATCCAGATGAATTGGCTTCCCCGACAGACGGTCGGCCATCTTGATGCCAAAGGGAGAGAGCGAATCCTTATAGTTCGTCTCAGCCGTGAAGAAGCAGAGTGCCGGCTCGATGAAGGTATAGAAACTCTCCTCTGAGGGGAAGTCTGCAGCATTCCCGGGAATGCCTGCCCAGTAGAGCGTCGCCGTATCGATAGTATTGTGCCGGGGCGTACACTCCATCAGGGCCAAAGCTGAGCCGACATCATTCTTGATCTGGCGGAGCTGATCAGCCTCACTACTCCAGGCTAGCACATTGAAGTGGGCACGAATAGAGGTCAAGCCCTGAGAGTGGGCTATATTGAGGTATTCCTGTATCCACTCCTCGTTGATCTGGTTGCTTCGACTATAGCGTGCCAAAGAGTGCATGTTCCTCGCCTGCTTCTCAAAGCGCTCCAAGGTCGCATCACTATCCTCGATGAAGAGGTACTGATTGTAGATATGGTTGCAGGAAAGGAGTAAGCCCACTGGCGAGGCAAAGCTCAGGCGGCAGTCACTGCGATCTGTGGATAGCCGCTCATAGCGTCCATCGGTACTGACTCGTGTCGGAAGATCCTCCGTATCGCTGAGCGTATGCAAGCAAAGCCGGTGATCCCCGACGCGGACAAGGTCCGCTCCGAGCTGAATATCTTCAAGCGAAGCATGCCCCTCTTCCGAGAGGCTGAAGTAGCGATCTAACAGCCCAGGAGTGTCCTCCGTTCCCACAAGCTCATCTTCCGTCATCCGCTCCAGACGAAGGAGCAGCGTGTCATTGATGATGCGCTCGAACTGGTCGACTGCCTCCATGAACTTGATGACGGCATCTTTATCTTCGATCTCCTTCGGGACAAGACGCCCTCGGCAGAGCACAGAGAAGTTACTCTGCTGAGCCATACGCTTCCTATTGCTCTTCGTTAGGAAGAGATAGACCGAGTGCTTGAGATAAGGACGCTCATTGAAGTGGCGCTCCGAGGAGCGCGCAAGGAAGCTAAGCTCTCCCTCAGAGAGCTTGCCCTGATACTCCTCGCTGATGAACCAGTCTTGCTTATGTACAATACTGAAGTCAGGAAGCACCTTGATCGCCTTATGCCATGCCGAGTGCATCGCTTCATACTCAGCCGAGGTCACGGTGAAGAGCTCGGGGAGCTCCACCCGAAAGGCTACCGTGATATCGGCATCCTTACTGATCAAGCAACCTTGCTCAATAGCAAGCAGAGGGAACTTGGCCTCCAAGCTACAGGTCTTGCTCTTGTGTCTCATCTTCTGGATGATTTGAGCTGGTGGAATAAGTGTAGGACGCTACGGCGATGAGCTAGGTAACGGGGATGAGAGCGTAGTGCCCCCCGCTTCATCAGTCCATGCTCGCCATACTTGCGGTTCATAGCGAAGGTTTGCCACACCAGAAGTGAGGCACCCAATACGCCTATGCCGAGGCAGAGCAGCTGACTGACGCCAAGGAGGTAGAGCACGACCACCACGATGAAGGTCGCCAGCAAGCCTCCTGCAAAGAAGAAGAGGTACTGCGCTTTCAGCCCCTTAAACTCCACCGTGCGTCCTACGCCTTTATTGATTTCCCAGCTGGCCATTACCTACAAGAAGAAGGAACGCAGGATTGTAGCCGCCACGATGAGGAAGATACAGGCACCAAACCAAGAGGCCGCCGTCTTACTCGTATCCGGGTCTCCCGAGGAGAACTTGTTGTAGACCTTGATGCCCCCGATGAGCCCTACCACAGCTCCGATGGCGTAGATCAGTTTCGTGCCTGGATCAAAGTAGCTTGTCACCATCTTCGTGGCTTCGTTAATCCCTGCCATACCATTGCCTTGGGCATCCGCGACAACGGGTGCAAGGAAGAGGGCTAGTAGCAGGAAAGCAAGTTTCTTAGTGTTCATATTCTAGGATCATGAATGATTACTATACGAGAATCATAGGTAATAGTCGAGCCCTTGCATGTCGGCTCTAGCGTCTTGACCTGGAGGAAGAGGCGCTACCTCTTCCGTCTCAGACTCCGCCTCACGGATAGCCTGAAGGAGCTTCTTGTGGACAGCTTCCTGCCTTAGGAGCTCCGCTTGGTACTGCGCTAGGAGGTCCGTACCCCGAAGACTTCGGAGCGACAAGGAGACCGTATCGGGTGCTTCTTCGTCAAGAAGATCATCCTTCTGGCTCCACTGACTTAGGCGAAGGAGGTCACGGGAAAGGACACTCGTAGAAGAGAGCTCAGCACCGCTATCAGCTTTCCACTCCAGCTCCTCACGAAGGACTTCCTCCTCATCGATCACCTCCATCGTGTAGTCCACATCCAGCTCTTCATCTTCTAGACGCTCAGCTTCGACGTCCAACATCGTGACCGGTTCTTCGCCTTCCTCCTCAGCGCTTTGCTCCGCAAAAGTAGGCGCATTCAGCTTCGATTCTTCGGCCACAGAAGACACGGGAAAGGGAGGGATAACATGGGCAGTCAAGCCCTTACTCCTAGCAACCAGCTCGTGTGCTTCTTCCTCACGCTGCCGGGGCTCTTGTCGCTGACCTATCCTTTGACGGGATAAGTCTCTCCAGCGCTCGTAGCTGTAGGCAATACCAAGGGCAAGCCACACGATACCCAGCAAGAGGAGCACGCAGAGTAGTATCGTCGTCATCATAGGGGAATCGTCGTTTTACGCCGTTGCTTAGCACTGGCTTGGTTGAGGAGCTCGCGATGGGCTCTGAGGTGCTCACGGATGATGTTGTCGATATAGCTCACCATAGACACACGCTCATGGAGGTCTTGCAAGACACTGCGGAGGATCTCCAGCGTCTCGGCATTCATCGTAAAGGAGGTCTTCTCGCGGATACGTAAAGGGACAAAGTAGCTCGCACGGTATTCCTCAATCGTGGAGACCACTCCTGAGGGGCTTAATGCCGCTACTTGCACCGAGGACGGTGCTATCACTGTCCTCTCCGGCACGCTCCGCTCCTCATCGATGGGATCAAAGTTCGCCGTGGCAGACGAAGGGCTTTGGAGCACCCCATCCTCTGCCATCTCTTGGAGCTTAGCATCCAGGCGCCGGCGCTTCTCTTCAATCGTGGCCATCAGTCGTCGGTGTGGGGAGCTGGAGGGCACTGAGAACCCATCCAACTAGTTCATCGATGTTCGTCCCTACTCTAAGGGCTTTGGTAGGCGGGAGGTAAGTCGAGCGAAAGACTCCACGTGCCCCGTACATCGACAGCTCATGCGAGAAGCGATGCGTCCTATAAATCGGGAAGGGGACAAGCGTAAGCCCCTCCTCCTGGATATGCTGCGTGTAATGTGTGACCAGCGTATTACGCACCCGACGATCCACCTTATTCCACAGAAGCCAGATATCCTTGATCCGAGCCGTCTGCATCGAGACGCCCAAGTCCTGGATGCTCTTAGCATAGCTCAGGCAGGCAACCATCGACTGGATGTCAGGCTCCAAGGGCGAGAGGATATAATCCATCTCCAGCGAGAGCTCAAGAAGCTCCCTCGTCCCCGCATGACCAGGGAAGTCAAAGACGACCAACTGGTAGCCTTCCTCGGGATACTGCATCGCAAGCGCTTCTGCACGAGCAACGGCCTCTTCTGGCCGAGCTTTGATGATGCGGTAGGAGCGACGCTCGAGCTGATGGAAGTAAGTCTGCATATAAGCCGTCAGAGCTGGATCCTCTCCTATCGTCCCCTTCTCTCGCTCACGAAGCTTGAAGAAGGAGTCCTGAGTCAGATCACAGTCCACGACAAAGAGCGAGATACCCTCCTCATAGTAGAGCATACTGCTTAGGATCTCAGCTAGGGTACTCTTACCCACTCCGCCCTTCTGTGAGGAGAAACCGAGATATAAAGGTCGAGGTCGAGAGCTTTGCATAGCAAGCAATTGAGAACTGAATTAATTACCATGATGAGCGAGACAATAAGCGGGAGATTACTTAAGCAATCGCAAGGACTGCATCTCGAGATGTCGAGATGTCGAGATCTCGAGAAATTAATTAATCGACATCTCGAGCGCTCTATCGCTCGCTCTGACTGCAAAGTAAGAGCTTAATTTTCCCCCTTCTGGGAGTCAAGGAAGAGGCGGGAAAGGCAAGGATAAAGTGGGCAGCAGGCTTATAGCAAGCTACTTACAACGAGGAAGTAACTTTGTAGCAGAATAGAAACATCGTCTAACACGACCGAAGGAGACAGCCCCCTAAAGGGCTGGATGCTTCATATTAATCAACTCTTTCTACTGGCAAGGTGTGTCTTTGTAACACAAACCGCAGTTTGTAACACAAAGACCCTTGCCTCGGTACGAGGAAACACTGACCTCCAAAGTCGTCAGTAAAGAAGAAATCATATGGAAAAGCAAAGCAAACCCTCCTCTGAGAGTTTATCTCCCGATAAACCACGTTGGGACAACTGGCATATAAGGCTTCCTTGTCCTAAAGATCAGCAGAAAGTCATTGATCTCTTTGAGCGCTCGGGGGCCAAAACGAAGTCAGACTTCGTGCGTGCTCGCCTCCTTGACGAGAGCTTTAAGGTCATCACCGTAGATAAATCCGCCATCGAATACTACCGGAAACTCTCCCAGCTGACGGCTCAAATACACAAGATAGGCATCCTCTACAACCAAACAGTAAAGGCGATCAACAGCTATCATTCGGTCAAGGCAGCACAGGTAATGCTTCAACGCTTAGAACAATTCTCCCAGCAAATAATCACTCTTGAGCAGCAAGCCATCAGCTTAACCCTAGACTACCGAAAGCGATGATTGCTAAGATCTCGAGCTCGGAAAATCTAGCTGGAGCCCTCGGCTACAACTTCAAAAAGGTAGTATCTGGGGACGCGAGTGTTCTCCTGGCTGAGGGCTTGTATGCCAATCCTGAAGGTGGCTATACCATGGAAGAAGTGCTTAGCGATATGCAGGCAGCTATTCCTAAGAAGTGTCGCACGAAGAATGTAGTCTTTCATTGCTCGCTTAATCCGCACCCAGACGAAAAGCTATCCGATGAACAGCTTACGCAAATCGCCCAGGAGTATATGCAGACACTCGGCTACGGCGAGCAGCCCTACATTGTCTTTAAGCATAACGACATCGCCCGTGAACATATACATATCGTATCACTCCGTGTCAATAGCGCTGGAGAGAAGATCAACGACAAGTTTGAGAACAGACGCAGCAAACGAATCACCGATCTCTTGGAGCGTAAGTATGGACTTATCCCCAGCACTCCCAGTAAAGAGCAGAGGACAAATGCCCCCACCTCCCAAGAGCACTTACCCCTAGATAATATCCGAAGCGAGATGGCCCAAACTCTTCGTGAGATCTTAACGCACTACCACTTCTGCTCCTTAGGAGAATTCAAGGCCATTCTAGGAGCCTACCAGCTGACTGTCGAAGAGGTCAAGAACACCTACCGAGGTAGAGAATACAATGGCCTCGTCTACGCCCCTACTGACGATTCGGGGAATAAGCTCTGCCCGCCCCTGCCCGCCTCTAAGATTGGGCGAGGAGTGGGTTACGCTGCCGTTCAGCATAAGATGAAGCAATCCAAACAAAGCATTAAACCCTTCATCGCTGGTGTACGACAAAGAGTATTGGCTGTGATGCGGACTCCTCCCCATAGTGAGGAGGATCTCTTAACTCGTTTACAGGAGCAAGGGCTACGTTGTATGATTCGCAAGAACGACAGTGGGCGTATCTATGGCATCACCTTCATCGATGACACCCTTGGTATAGCACTCAATGGCTCGCGCCTAGGAAAGGGCTATGCTGCCAAGCAGTTTGAAACCTACTTCTCAACCCCTGAGTCGAATCGCTTCTTAGACGAAAAGCTCTATGGCCACTTATCATCCCCCTGGGAGGCACCGAAGGACCTCCCCCAAAGCCTTCCCCTCCTTGCGGAAGAAGGTGACAACCCCATGGAGGCGGTATTAGACGAACTTATCGGAGATCTTCCTCTTACAACTGGTAACGACGATTGGAAGGAAGCAAGCTGGCAACGCAAGCTCCGTAGGCGACATCAGCTTAGGCTAAAGAGAAGAAAAGGCTGAACAAACCAACCTCCCTATTCTAACTTTAACAAGATTACAGCTATGGCACAAGAAGACGACCTCAGAGCCCTCGGGAAGATCATGGACTTCATGAGAGCGCTCTCCGTGATATTCCTCCTTATCAATGCGTATTGGTTCTGCTATGAAGCCTTCCTCACCTGGGGCTTCACACTCGGTATCGTGGACAAGATCCTCATGAACTTCCAGCGAACAAGCAGCCTCTTCTCATCCATCCTTTGGACGAAACTCTTCTGCCTCGTCTTCCTTGCGCTATCCTGTCTCGGAACCAAGGGGGTCAAAGAGGAGAGCATTACTTGGCCAAAGATTTGGGCAGTACTCGCTGTAGGCTTTGTTCTCTTCTTTCTCAACTGGTGGCTACTAGCTTTGCCCATCGGCAAGGTAGGTGCTGCCTCGCTCTACATCTTCACGCTTTCGGTGGGATATATCTGTCTCCTCATGACAGGTGTGTGGATGAGTCGCCTGCTCAAGAACAACCTCATGGACGACGTCTTCAACCTCGAGAATGAGAGCTTCATGCAGGAGACACGCCTCTTGGAGAACGAATACTCCGTGAACCTACCCACCCGATTCTACTACAAGAAACGATGGCACAAGGGATGGATCAACATTGTCAATCCCTTCCGTGCATCCATGGTACTCGGAACACCTGGCTCGGGGAAGTCTTTCGCCATCGTCAATAACTACATCAAACAGCAGATCGAGAAGGGATTCGCCATGTACATCTACGATTACAAGTTCCCAGACCTCTCGGAGATCGCCTACAACCATCTCTTGACACACCTCGATGCCTATGAGGTGAAGCCCCAGTTCTTCGTCATCAACTTCGACGACCCGCGCAAGTCGCATCGCTGTAATCCCATCAACCCTGCCTTTATGACGGACATCTCCGATGCTTATGAGTCCGCCTACACCATCATGCTCAACCTGAACCGGACATGGATACAGAAGCAGGGAGACTTCTTCGTCGAGTCGCCCATCATCTTGCTGGCGGCCATCATCTGGTTCCTCAAGATCTACCAGGGCGGTAAGTACTGTACCTTCCCCCACGCCATCGAGTTCCTCAACCGCCCCTACGCCCAAATCTTCCCTATCCTCACCGCCTACGATGAGCTCGCCAACTACCTGTCCCCCTTCATGGATGCCTGGGAAGGTGGAGCACAAGACCAGCTACAAGGGCAGATCGCCTCGGCAAAGATCCCACTCTCTCGCATGATTTCACCTGCACTCTATTGGGTGATGACCGGGGATGACTTCTCCCTCGACATCAATAACCCACGTGAGCCCAAGGTTCTCGTCGTGGGCAACAACCCCGATCGACAGAACATCTACTCTGCTGCCCTGGGACTGTACAATAGCCGTATCGTCAAGCTTATCAACAAGAAGAAGCAGCTCAAGTCCTCCGTCATCATCGACGAGCTACCCACCATCTATTTTCGTGGGCTGGACAACCTCATCGCAACAGCTCGCTCCAACAAGGTCGCTGTATGTTTAGGATTTCAGGACTTCTCACAGCTCACACGTGACTACGGGGACAAGGAGAGCAAGGTGATTCAGAACACCGTGGGGAATGTTTTCAGTGGCCAGGTCGTAGGCGAAACCGCCAAGACCCTCTCCGAACGCTTCGGGAAGGTCCTACAGCAACGGCAGTCCATGACCATCAACAGAAACGATAAGTCGACCTCCATCTCCACACAGCTCGATAGCCTGATACCGGCCAGCAAGATTAGTAACCTTACGCAGGGGATGTTCGTCGGGGCCGTATCCGACAACTTCGATGAGCGCATCGAGCAGAAGATCTTCCACGCTGAGATTGTCGTCGATGTTGCTAAAGTTGCTGCCGAAACCAGGGCTTACCAACCCATCCCCGTCATAGCGGAGTTCCTTAACGAAGATGGCTCCAACAGTCTCAGCGAGACCATCGAAGCCAACTACAAATGTGTGAAACAGGAGATCCTAAGCCTTGTCGAAAGTGAGATCGAGCGAATAAAAACAGACTCTAAGCTCCGCCATCTGATTAAGGAGTAGGGAGATGCTTAAAACTCATCATACTCCGAGTATCTAAATCTATCTAGGATTCTTAGTGTATCAGCTTCTCGAATATACCAAACTGTGATAAGGCTATCAGCTTTGATTCTCCAAGTAAATTGTAAAATCCACGTATCATGTGCCAAGCGCCGCTCCATAGGAAATTGTTGCTCCACAGGGTGTCTAAATTCATCATGCTTTTCCTGCAAGATAAAACTATCTCGATAAAGAGGTTGATAGAGACTATCTAGTTCCATTGGAGTGTAACTAATAGGAAACGCCTGATGAGCTATTTGTTGCGATTGCTGGCTACTGTGGCTTGTACACGAAATAAGGCACATTATGACACAAAAAATCCGAAAGCTCTTTACGAATATTCCCATAACCTATATTTCTATGACTTCATCAATATCAAAATAGCAAGCAAAGGGAGAAAAGCACATCGAATTGAGTTCTTGCATAATATAATCTAAATGGCGATTCCTGAGGCTATTGCCGACGTTCATAATACTATTCACATCTTCGATAAATTCTCTCCTCTGGTAATTAATTTTTTGATAGTTGGGCTCTTTATCAGAGACACGATACTCATCCCCATGAGTGATCGCAATCATTCTCCTTGAAAAGCCCATTAATGGAGTAGAAACTGCACCTCGTGAATTTCCTATGGTATGTCCAAACTCATGCGCTACAGAATACTGTTTGAGACCATCTGGAGCATATAACTTCTCTTGAGGTACGATATCCATTACATCAAGATAAATTTTTCGGGATGACCATCTAACATGACTTCGTCCTGGAGGAGTAATATACACTTTCCAGTGCTCATTAGATGAGACCCATCTTAACTGAAAGTTCACACTAAAAATACGCTCTCGGCTTCCTTTCTCAAAAGAATTCTTATCTATAAACTTAACAAAGCATCTTTGATTCCAGATGGAACATACTATGGAGACGACCATCCTCTTAAAATGCTCTATGGACGAAGAGGAGTAGTAGCATTTATCGACTATTCTCCAGCGTTGAGTGATCAGTATAGAACAATTATCGACATCAATATCAATCGTCATTCTAGATGTCTCCTTATGCTTAAATAAAAGAAAATCCATCGCTACATCTGTTTATGAAGATGGTGGGGAAAGATATGGATCTTTCCCCACCATGCTATATGTCTACTATCTAATAGAAATTCTACTCCTGTCGGTATTCGCTTTCCCAGGTCGTATCTTCGGGTTTGTCTCCCTTATGACCTGCAAGCTGAATGACGAAACTCTTGGCAGGGAAGTAAGGTGTAATATGAATATCAAGAAGAACCTTATCCTTCTGATTAGGGTCCTGCTCTATCTTGAGTACCTTAAACTTCTCAATGAGTCCGCTCGGTCCTTGTACGCCATCCAAGAACTTGACAATTTGCGCACGAAGGTCTGCTTCAGTGCGCGTTGTCCAGTTCTCAAAGGCTCTTCGGTTGAGGAAGTCAAACAGTACCTTCGTGATATAGTCGAAGACTCGCACCACAGAGTAGGTCTGCAGACCGATATTATCACCGTTGAAGAGCGTCTTAGCAGAGAACGCCATCACCCGGCTGTACTCATTGACCATTGGGACGAGACCCATACGCTCAAGCTCTGAGATCTCACTCTTCTTGAGATCAAAGTGTACACTCTCAACCTCATTGATCCCCCCGAACTTCTTACCGGCCACAACTTGAGACATCTTTGTGGAGTAGATACGTCCAGCAAGCGCAGCAGAAGGAGCAACATAAAGATGCTCTTCTTCTCCCGCAACTTCTACCTTAGTACGACCTAGTAGCCAGTTGCAGGTCATGATCGTATTAGACTTGTAGACCTCACCTCCTGTATGATCTGCACTGAAGAACATGTCTACTACGTCATCAGGACTTTCCAAGTTCTGGAAGTCGGTGACGAGTAGAACCTTATTATCGTGTGCAATCTTCGCCCACTTGTCGAGCACAGCATTGGAGCCGAGATAGCCTGGGACAACAAGCAGTGAGTAGTTACGACGTAAGTCTAGACGGTCGAAGTTATGCTTCAGTTCGTCTGCAATATGATCAATGAAGAGCGTATTGTCAAGGTCGGTAAGCTGGGACAGCTCTGCATTGACAATCGTCAAGTTCTTGACTTTGCTCTCTTCCGTATTCTTGAAGAAGTGTGCCACTGAGCGGTAAGAGGCTTCTAGCTCACGTGTACGCTTGAGTGCTGTCAAGAGGTTAGCATTAAGCGTCCCCTCAACTTGAGCAGCACGCTCCTTGGCGAAGTCTCGCATCTTATCAGCAGATTCGCCAGACTGAAGCAAGTCTAGCCAAATCTTGATGCGACCTGCTAGCTGACGACGAGCATCACTCCGCCCCTCATCCGTCAAGAAAATACTACGTCTCGCCTTACGCTCAGGGTTCATATTGGAGAACTCATCAATGATTTGCTCCAAGAATGCAAAGCCCCCATAGGCCTTGAGCCGATCAATCGATGAACGGCTGGAAGTACTCACCTGCCTCGAGGTGCTAGCGCCCTGTTCTAGTTGAGATTTTTGTGTAGCCTTGTCTGCCATAGCCTTGTAGTTCTTTGAGGATTATTCCTGGATTCTATTGGCCCCCTTGAGTTCTTCAAGAGCCGCTTCTAGAACGTGTATCATCTCTGCTCGTGCCTCTGCATCATTCAAGCTCTTGAGCAGAGCTTTATTGCTGGTCAAAAGACGAGAGATTTTGAGGTACTGCTCACGCTCAATATTGAGCTGTGAAAGGAAAGGACTATTCTCCTTAAGCTTCTTGGCACTAAAGTCACCGAGGCCTTTGAAGTCTAGCTTCTCGGGAACGTCATTACCCTCTTGGTCTTGGAACTCGAGCTCCACTGACGGCTGGAAGCGCTCGAAAACATCCTCTAGCGTCTCGAGCCCATAAACCATCTCAGGTTGAAGGGCTGCTTCATCCGTGAGCTTCTGTACAAGTAGCGTACGATTCGAGGGAATCTCCGCTATCGCTTCATTGGCGTCGATCTTGACTTCATTTCCTCCGACACCATATTCGTATAATGCCATAGGCTTTAGTTGTTAGGTGAGTTACATTTATAGATTCGACCACAGACATGCAAAAAACTCCTCTTACCCCTGAAAGCAAGAGGCCTTCTCCCATGAGCCATCGTCATGCGCTAAAGTAGCCACTTTTCCCGGAATAGCCAAATTCTTCCCAATATTTCATTGAATGCACATTCCTGCCTCAAGTGCAACAGTCTGGATAAAAAGACAGCCAGCGAGCAAGAAGCTCACTGG
>ERZ773067.711-NODE-711-length-19269-cov-8.864214_pt1 | contig 19269 bp, 22 predicted proteins | sample MGYA00580622_ERZ773067 | MGnify/ENA primary metagenome ERZ773067 (study PRJEB29015, sample SAMEA2737998) | human oral metagenome | biome: human oral; feature: human-associated habitat; material: dental | place: China | collected 2113 ...
GATGTCGTGCCGGGTGTCGGATCGGATGTTGTGCCGGATGTCGTGCCGGGTGTCGGATCGGATGTTGTGCCGGATGTCGTGCCGGGTGTCGTGTTACTAAGATTAAGTGCGTTTCTTCTATGTAATGAAAAAAAAGTAAGTTTATGTTAAGCACTGTACTTAAGTATGTGTGCGTTTTCTGTTAAGAATACGCACTATATGCGATATCAAGAAAATACTTGATAATTTATCAAGAAAACGCTTGACAATCAAGAAAACGCTTGATATAATGAGAACATCAAGAAAACGCTTGATATAATGAGAACATTAAAAAAGAGGTGTGTATATGTTAGTTACAAGCAATTATGAATTACTAAAAAGTAAAAAAGATAAGGATCTTTATAAAAAGTATTACGGTTTGATTTTTTCAGATCTGACAGAAAGCCAGCAAGGCGAGCTATTAAATAATGGCTTTGATGTATGGCTTGAAAACGGCAGGGATGCCGAGGGCTGCATTATAGATTTTAATTGTGGCTTAAGTGCAGCGGGTCGGGTTTTATCTAATGAAATAGAAGTTATATATTTAGTAAATGAAAATGCAAGGCTATATGATAGCCAGTTAGGAATATTTTAATAGATGATTTTAACTATATAAACGAATAAAGGAAGGTAAAAGAATATGATGAAATATGATTATTATTTAGCAGTTAAGGACGATATAAAGGCATATATAGAAGAAAATGAAATAAATATCAATTTGATAGATCTAGAAGGCTTAGAGTCTGAACTGTGGCTTGCGGACGGTGTAACTGGCAATGCAAGCGGTAGTTACTATTGTAACGCCTGGGCGGCAGAGGAAAGCCTGGCGCACAATCTGGATTTATTTATTGAAGCCTGCGAGTGGTTCGGCTGTGATGCCGGGCACGAGGCTAAGAAGGGCGCTGAGGCTATGGATGTGTTAATTAGGTGCTATGTATTAACTATCTGTTTAGATGATGTGATTAATCAAATTAAAGGGGGTAATAATGAATAAGTGTATTATTAGTAAAAACGGCAAGTATTGGGAACGGATAAGCAAAAGGCAAGCGCGCAGCTTGCACAATCAAGGTCTTGATTTGCTCGTGACAGCTTGCAAAATCCATCCGTTCGGACTGATGGGCGGTATTAGGCTAATCGGGCAGGGGGGCGAGTATGATTTTGATGATTGGGTTAGTAGATTTCAACATTATAATTGTAATTATGAATGCGGAAAATATGCCGCATTCTGGAGGGAGGTATAATATTATGGTTTTAGTTTTATTGCTATTATTTCCGTTTTTGCTTTTAATAGAGTTGTGCAAAAGGAATAAATAAAAACGATATCAGAGCTAACCGGGGGCGTTAGCTCTTTTTTTATTTGTGTATATGTAAGAATATATCTTAAGATAAGTATGTAGCTTGTTATATGGATCTGTTAAGGGTTATTTATTGTTTTGCTGCCTTTTATAATTTACTTTTCGTGTACTTATAAGTATTGTACATTTATTAGGCGGTACCGGTGGGGGTATGTTGACGAACCGCCGAACGCTGGTAACCCTTGCAAGTATCCCCAAAAAATAAAAAATCAAGAAAACGCTTGACATGTGAGTAAAAATATATTACCATAAGGGTACAATAAGTATCGTAAGGAGGAGTTGAAATGAAGGGAAGAAATGTAGTAAAAGAGTTAATGGATACTAATGATGTTTCTATAGCGAATTTAGCTGCCAGACTGGGTATAACTGGTGCAGCTATGTGGGACAGGATCAACACGAAAAAAACAAAAGATATTCCGGCGAGTACTTTAACTGAGATATTGAGGCAGCTAGATTATAAGTTAGTGGCAGTTCCAAGAAGCACAAGGTTACCAAATGGTAGTTATGAAATAGATTAGATTGGGGGATTTATGATTTACGGGTACGCAAGAGTTTCAAGCATTGGGCAAGCTAGGGACGGGAATAGTATCGAGGCACAGATAGCAGCTCTTAAGGCAAGGGGTTGTGAAGATGTGTATGCTGAAGCTTATACAGGTACCACCACTGATAGACCTGAGTTTTCAAAAATTCTCCAAAAAATAAAAAAGGGAGACACTCTGATGGTTACAAAGCTTGATAGGTTTTCTCGTACAGCAAGTGAAGGTGTTGCCTTGATACAAGAACTTCATAGTAAGGGGATTATCATAGAAATATTGAACATGGGTAGGGCAGACAATACACCTATGGGCAAGCTTATGATAACAATGTTGCTTGCATTTGCAGAATTTGAGCATGATCAAATAATCGAGAGGCTTGCAACTGGAAAGGCTATTGCGAAAAACCATGGTAAAAAAACTGATGGAAGGTATAAAAAGCATCCTATAGATTTTGAAAAATATGTCAGAATGCAGAGAGACGGTGAAATAACTGTAGTAGAGGCTTGTGAAGAAATGGGCATATGTAAAACAACATGGTATCAGAGGTTGAAAGAGATAGTATAGATGATGTATAATGCAGTAAATATCTAAAGGGGAGTTAATCATGATAAGGTATGTTGTTTTAACTGTTATGTTGGCAGTAGCTATTTTGTCTTCCTGTAAAAGTGAAAGCAGAAGTGAGGATATTACTAGTCAAGTAACTGATGGTGAGAAGAATATTAGTTCTGATAATGAAAGTTTAGTTGATAGCTCAGAGGAAATTGCTGCTGACAAGGTGTTAATTGATAATGATTTTGTAAGAGTTGTTTTTGTAGACTTGTTTGAGGAGAAAAGTATTCCTGATACTTGCTATATTAAGTTGCTAGTGGAAAATAAAGCTAACAAGAAAATTATGGTGGCTTTAAGTGATGGGTATGCTAATGACGAGTCTGTGTTTATAGGTTCAGGAAGACCTATGACAATAGATGTGGGTAAGAAGTCTGAAAATCCTTTCTTCTTTTCTGGATATGATGTGGAAAATATTGATAAATTGGAGTTTAGGGTTTCAGTTTATGATGATGAAAATATGACGGAGTTGAGTCAAACGGACTTAATAACAGCATATGTTAAAGAATAGTTGGTAGGCATTTGATTATTGCAAGTAATCAAGTGCCTTTTTGGTTTAGAGAGGTTTATATGGAAAAACTGTTAAAGAAGATATTTTTAAGATTGCAAAAGAATACAAATGATTTTCAGGTGTATGAGGATTTGTATTATGCAAGTATGAGTTCTATTGACAATGATATTAAATTGGCTGTTTTGTACCTAAAGAAGTTGTCTTCTGCCATAGAAAGTTTGATGCCTCAGTTGCATGAGGAGTCGGATGTTAAAAAGTTTTTTGAACTTCATAAAAAAACATTATTGTTAATAGCACCATATGATTTTGAAAGCTATATACTTTATATCGAGTGGAATAGAGATCCTAAAAGGAAGTTCTATCCACCAAGAAGAAAAGCTTTATATCCGTTAGTAGTGGCATTGCAAGGGTTGGTTGATGGTGAATTAGATCTATTAGCGATATCATTGCCGCCTGGTTGTGGGAAAACCACCCTAGCGATATTCTTTTTAACATGGTTAGCTGGGAAGTATCCTGATGATCCTATTCTAACAGGTAGTCACTCAAATAGCTTTGTGCGAGGAGTTTATGATGAGTGTTTAAGAATATTTGAACCGAATGGTGAATATTTGTGGCATGATGTGTTTCCGGAGGTCGAGGTTTCAGGTACAAATGCTAAGGATTGTAGAATTGACTTAGGAAGAAGAAAGCGTTTTGAAACATTGGAATTCACTTCTATAGGTACTGGAAATGCAGGTCTGTATCGTGCTGCTAGGTTGTTATATTGCGATGACTTAGTAAGTGGAATAGAAGTTGCCTTGTCAAAAGAAAGGTTAGATAAATTGTGGGAGACATATACAACTGATTTGAGGCAGCGTAAGATAGGTAATGAATGTAAAGAATTGCATATAGCTACTCGATGGTCGGTTCATGATGTTATTGGTAGGCTTGAAATGCAATATGGTGATTCTGATAGAGCGAAGTTTATAGTTGTACCTGCTCTAAATAAAGAAGATGAATCTAATTTTGATTATATGTATGGCGTAGGCTTTACCACAAGCTTTTATCATGAGCAAAGAGAGATTATGGATGATGTTAGTTGGAGAGCATTGTATATGAATCAACCTATAGAGCGTGAAGGTTTGTTGTATAACAGAGATGAGCTAAGAAGGTATTTTGATTTGCCTAGTGAAGAACCTGATGCAATAATAGGTATTTGTGATACAAAAGACAAGGGAAAGGATTATGCTTTTTTGCCAGTAGCATATGTATATGGTCAGGATTATTATATTCATGCATGTGTTTGTGACAATGGATTGCCAAGTGTGGTTGATGAGCGCCTTTCTTTTATACTAATTGAACATAGGGTAGGAGCTTGTAGGTTTGAATCAAATTCGGCAGGAGGAAGAGTTGCTGAAAAAATACAGGACAAAGTAAAGAATAGTGGTGGTAATACTCATATTACAACTAAGTTTACATCTGTGAATAAGGAAACAAAAATTATTGTTAATTCGGCTTGGGTGAAGGAGCATTGCTTGTTTTTAGATGAGAGCTTGTATCCTCAAAACAGTGATTATGGGCGAATGATGAATATGTTGTTATCATATACTGTTGCTGGAAAAAACAAAAATGATGATGTGCCTGACGGCTTAGCTATGTTAGCTGATTTTGCTCAATCTCTTATGTTTAACAGGATAGAGGTTTTTAAAAGACCTTGGTAGTCTATGAGATATAATTAATAAATATACAGTATTGGCATATAAAGTGTATAAATATATAATAATATCTTGATTTATATGCAATGAAGTGGTATATTACTTGTAATATATGTTTTTATTAGGTGCATGGTTGCACGAGATCTATTCTCATGCAACTGTGCTTTTTTTGTGCCTATGGAAAGGGGTGATGGCTTAATGGGAGTTAATGCAGCAAGTACAAAGACAAGGCGAATGAATGGAAGGCGTGTGATTGTTTGTAATGAGTCGGCAGTGACAAGGGAAAATGTATTAGATATCTTGTCAGAAGCATTAAGTAGTCATGTTGTGAACATGGGTGAGATAGATTATTTGTGGAAATATTATTGTGGTAATCAGCCGGTTTTGTATCGAGACAAGAAAATTAGACCAGAAATATGTAATAAAATTGTTGAAAACAGGGCTAATGAGATTGTCTCATTTAAAGTGGGTTATTTATGTGGTGAGCCGATTCAATATGTAAGTAGAAGTAGTGAAGAAAGTGTTGTTTCTCAAATAAATGAGCTTAACGAAATGATGTTTTCAGAAGACAAGGACGCTAAGGATCAGGAGCTGGTTGAATGGCAGATGATATGTGGAACAGCTTTTAGGCTTGTTTTGCCTGATAAGTCTTTAGAAATTGAGAATGCCCCTTTTGAAATCTATACACTAGATCCTAGAGACACATTTGTGGTCTACTCTAGTGATATAGGCAATAAGCCTCTTATAGGGGTCAAGTGTGGTAAGGATAAGGATGGGAATGTTCAGTATTCGGTGTATACAGATAAGCTGTATTTCTTAATTAAAAACAGAGAGATAGTTAGTGCGGAGGCGCACTCTCTTGCAGTAATACCTATTTTTGAATATCCGGCTAACAATGCAAGGCTCGGTGCTTTCGAAATAGTCCTTCCCTTGCTTGATGCTATCAATAATGTTGTAAGTAACCGCCTTGATGGTATTGAACAGTTTATACAGGCATTTATTAAGTTTGTTAATTGTGATATCTCCAAGGAAGATTATTTAGATTTTTTGGAATTAGGTGCTATTAAGGTTAAGTCAGGTGATGGTCAGAAGGCGGATGTTGATATCGTTACAACTGAGCTTAATCAAGAACAGACACAGACGCTTAAAGAAGATTTATATAATGCAGTTCTTACAATATGTGGCATGCCAAATAGAAATGGTGGTTCTTCCACTAGTGATACTGGCACAGCAGTGTTATTGAGAGATGGATGGTCACTTGCTGAAGCAAGAGCTAAAGATTCGGAACACATGTTTAAGAAATCAGAGAAGAAAATGTTGAAGCTGATTTTGAGGATTTGTAAAGACTATGCCAATTTTAGTTTGCAGCTAAAGGATATTTCAATGAAATTTACTCGTAGAAATTATGAGGCAATTCAAAGCAAGTCACAAGTGCTTGTATCAATGTTGCAAGAACCTAAAATTCATCCGAGATTGGCTTTTTTACATTCAGGATTGTTTACAGATGCTGAATCGGCTTATGCAATGAGTAAGGAATATTATGAGAGCTTGGAAGAAGAAACAATAAATTGCGAGGGAACGCATAATAACGCAAATGTCAGACAAGACAATAAAACAGAAAGAGAGAGTAGTAAATGACATTAAAAGACTTGTTGAAAGACGCTTATAAGGAAGGGATAACACTGGAAGAGGTTGAAGCTGCTTTGAGTGAAATAACAATGCCTGAAGATAGTTCACATGAATTAGAAAAATTAAAAAATGCACTGTCTAAGGCAAATAGTGAAGCAGCTGAAAATAAGAGAAAATTACGAGAAACATTATCTAGCGCTGAGCAAAAAGCTCAGGAAGAAGCAGATAGAATTGCTGAGCTTGAAGCTAACTATGCAAAACTACTCCATGAGTCTACTGTTACACAGCGTAAGGCAGATTATTTAGCTTTAGGATATGATGAGAAATTAGCTACTGAAACTGCTGAGGCTATGGTGAGAGGTGATTTTGTCACAGTTTTTGCAAATCAGAGTAAATATCAAGCAAATCTTGAGAAAAAAATCAAAGCTGATGTTCTCAAGGACACGCCTAGACCTGTTGGTGGAAATACTGGCGGTATTGATTTTTCAAAGCTTACACTGACGGAAAAGGCGAAATTGAAACTTGAAAATCCGGTACTTTATGAAGAATTAACAAAGAAATAGGAGAAATAATTTATGCCAAGGACATATTTAGATTTTCCGTTTGATGCGGAATTGTTTTTACATGCGTGGGAAAATGCACCAGATCCTGTGAAAGTTGCGATGCTTAATAGTGGAGCACTTGTAAAGGATGATGTGATAGCAGGTATGATTCAGAATGATGGTAATTTGTACTCAATTCCATTTTATAATGTGTTAGCTGGTAATGAGGTGAATTATGATGGTAAGACTGATATTACATCGACTGAAACTTCAGCTGATTCACAGACGGGTGTAGTTTATGGTAGGGCTGCTGGGCACACTGCTAGAGATTTTGTTGCTGAACTGTCAGGTTCTGATCCGTTTGGCAATATTGTTAGAAGTGTGGCTGAATTTTGGGCAAAGAAGAGGCAGGCTAGAATTATCGGTATTCTGGGTGGCATTTTTGATATAGCTGGGGATACAGATTGGGAAAAGCATACTGTGAATATTGCAAAAAGTTCAGGTGCAGTAGCGAAGATTGCTGAAACTACTCTCAATGATGTTATGACGGATACACTAGGTGATAACAAGAGTCTCTATTCTATGGCTATCATGCATTCAAATGTTGCTAAGACACTTGAAAATTTACAGTTGTTAGAGTTTTGGAAACAGACAGATTCTAATGGTATACAGCGTCCAATAGCACTTGCTAGTGTGAATGGTTTGTTGGCTGTAATAGATGATGGTGTTCCGGTTGACATGTCAACTGTAACTCATCCTAAATATACAACTTATCTGCTAGGTAAGGGTGTTTTAAGAACAGCACCTGGTAGAGTTGATGTTCCTGTAGAGAAGTCAAGAAATCCTGAAAAGAATGGTGGTCAAGATACACTTTACACCCGTATTAGGGAGACTATTCACCCAAATGGGTTCTCATTTAAAATACCTACAAGTGGATGGACCGAATCTCCGACAGATGCACAACTTTTCAATAAAGATAATTGGGTGCGTAAGTTTGACCATAAGGCTATTCCTATGGCAAGGCTTATCACAAACGGCTAAATGAAGGAGGGTGGATAACATGACAGAAAGCGAGAAGATAACTACTCTAAAGGCTATGGTAGGTAGCTCTGATGCAGATGAAGTGTTATCTACCTACTTAAAAATAGCTGGAAGGAAAATATTAGCAAAGGCTTATCCCTATAATGAGGATACTGATGAAGTTCCTTCAAAATATCAATTTTTACAGTGCGAGGTAGCAGCTTATCTGCTTAATAAGAGAGGGGCTGAAGGTCAGATACAGCATAGTGAAAATGGAATAAGTAGAATTTATGAGAATGCAGATGTCCCTGAATCTTTGCTTAAAGTGGTTGTTCCTAATTGTGGAGTAATAAGGTGATGTTATGAAGTGCTTAAATAAAAACAAGAGTAGGTTTTGGTACTCAAATTATTTGGAAAAGCGGGCTGTAGTTGATGAATATGGAAATCAAACCGGAGAATATGAAATTTTAAGGGGTAAGCCAATAGAATGTTTTGCGAATATATCTGCTGCGAGAGGCGAAGTATCTATAAGACAATTTGGAGATAGTGATAATTACGATAAGGTGATTATTATTGAAAACTCAGGTATAGATATAGACGAACATTCTGTTTTATGGGTAGATCTTTTGCCTGATATAGATACTGACGGATATGCTAAATCACCATACGATTATATTGTCAAGAAAGTAGCTAAAAGTTTGAATAATATTTCTATTGCGATAAGTAAGGTGAAAGTAAATGAGTAGAAGTTTCGCTGTGTCTTTGTCAGAGGAAAGTATATTACAATTATCTGAAAGGCTTACTGAATACAAGGATTGGATTAGGGAAAAAGCTGATATGTTGTCTCAGAGATTAGCCATGGTAGGAATTTATGAGGCTAGCGTAAGGTTTAATGGTGCATATTATGATAGTGACAGAGGAAATGACACTGATTTGTCTGTGGAAAAGTTGGATGGAGGATACAGTATTGTAGCTAAGGGTACTCAGGTTTGCTTCATTGAATTCGGAGCAGGGGTATATTACAACGGTTCTGAACCGCATCCTAAAAGACCGGCAGAGGTGTCACCCATAGGTGGATATGGTAAACATAAGGGTTCTCAGGAAACATGGGGCTACTACTCAAGTGATGGTGAACTTCATATTACGCATGGTACGCCAGCGGCAATGCCTATGTACCATGCTTCGCAAAAGATTGAGCATGAATTATTAAGCATAGCAAGGGAGGTTTTTAGTGATTGATATAGAAACAGAGATTTTTAATGCTATCGCCAAGAAACTTCGTGTTAAGTATCAAAATATTTTTGTAACCGGTGAATATGTAAAGGCTCCACCATCATTTCCTTGTGTTTCTTTATTTGAGGTAGACAATGTTGTGCACAGATCTACGAGAACAAGCTCAAATATAGAAAATTTTGCTACTATTTCTTATGAAGTGAATATTTATTCCAATAAATTAAAAGGAAAAAAGAGTGAATGTAAGGAAATAGCCGTACTGATAGATGATGAATTTATGAAGATGGGATTTACAAGAACAATGTTGAATCCAATACCTAATGAACAAGATGCTACTGTTTATAGGATGGTTGGAAGGTATAGGGCTATTGTGTCAAAGCAAAAAGTAATTTACAGGAGGTAGATAAATGGCAATAAGTACATTTAAAGTCTTTTTGATGAAAAAAAAGACTACTAATGATTGGGAAAAGTTGATAGATATAAAATCGTTTCCAGATTTAGGTGGTGCTCCGGAAACGATTGAGACAACCACTTTGTCAGATCCGATGCAAACCTACACATTAGGAATCCAGTCATTAGATGCTTTGGAGTTTGAAGCAAATTATACGCTGGATGAGTATAAAGCATTAAAAGCCTTAGAGGGAGTAACTAATGATTACGCAGTTTGGCTTGGTGGAACTGAAACAGGCGGAGTAATTACTCCAACAGGAGTTAATGGAAAGTATAAGTTTAAAGGACAATTATCAGTTTTTCCTTCTGGTGGAGGAGTTAATGAGGTTGTAGGCATGACAATCACCATAGCTCCATCAACGCCAATTACACTAGAATCATAAGGAGGTATATATGGCTAAACAATTAAAGTTTACATATGAGGGTAAGGATTATACTTTAGAGTTTACAAGAAGAACTGTAACAGAGATGGAGAAAAAAGGGTTTGTGGCTGCCGATATTGAAAGTAGACCAATGACAATCTTGCCTATGATGTTTGAAGGAGCTTTTTTGGCGCATCATAGATTTGAAAAGAAAGAGATTATTGATGAAATTTTCAAAAAGCTGACAAACAAAGAGGATTTAATTAGTAAATTGGCAGAAATGTATAATGAGCCTTTAACAGCCCTTCTTGAAGAGCCGGAAGCATCTGAGGGAAACTTGAACTGGACAGCAAGTTTTTAGAAGAAAGGCTGTCCGAAGAAGATATAGAGTTTCTAACAGGCGAGGGAGAAAAATACATTTCTACCTCGCCTTCTCCATATAGTGATTTGTTTTATAAGCACTTTCCTTATTATTTATCAATAGGCATGACAGAAGAACAGTATTGGGATAAGGACTGTATGTTGCCTAAGTACTATAGGGAGGCTGAGCGATTAAGAGTTGAGAAGATCAATGAACAGGCATGGTTGCAGGGAATGTATATTTATGATGCTTTGGCAAGAGTTTCTCCAATATTTAATTCAAATGCAAAAAAAGGCACTAAAGCACAGCCTTATGTAGCTAAGCCATATCCTATATCAAAAAAACAACAGGAAGAAGCTGAGAAAAAGAAGGAAGAGGCTGAATCCAAGAAAGCAACCATGTATATGGAAACATATATGTTAAATCATAATAAAAAATTCAAAGAAAGGAAGTGATAGGGATGGCTACTATTGATACGCTTAGTATAGATATAAAATCAAATTCAAAAGCAGCAGTCAACGGAATTAATGCTCTTATCACTTCCTTGTCACGCTTGAGGAGTGCTACTAGAGATGGAGCAGGATTAGGTGGGTTAAGTGATAAGTTACGATCTCTTAGTGGAACATTGGGTAGTTTGAGAGTTTCTAGTCAAAGAGCATCTGGGGGATATGTTGATTTATGGGCAAAAATGAACCTTGTTAATAGTGTGACTAGGAAATTAGTTAGTAATTTGGGTTATGCAATAACAGAAAGTAATAAGTACATAGAAGATTTGAATTTATTTACAGTTTCTATGGGTGAGTATGCTGATGAAGCACAAAGATATGCTGAAGAAGTAAGTGATATTATGGGAATTGATCCGGCTCAATTTATGAGACATCAAGGTGTTTTTATGACAATAAGTAAGGGTTTTGGTGTGTCAGCTGATAGAGCAGCTATAATGTCAAAAAATCTTACTCAACTAGGATATGATCTGTCATCGTTTTTTAACATATCCTATGAGGATTCGATGAAGAAACTCACTTCCGCAATATCAGGAGAATTAGAGCCTATTCGTAGACTTGGTTACGATTTGTCAAAAGCAAGATTAAAACAAGAAGCTCTGAATTTAGGTATACACAAATCATTTTTAGATATGACTCAGGCTGAAAAGGCACAATTAAGGTATCGCGCAATCATGACACAGGTTACGGCTGTTCAGGGAGATATGGCGCGTACCTTAGATGCACCTTCTAATCAATTGCGTGTATTGAGTGCACAAGCAGCTCAGTGTGCAAGAGCTTTTGGTAATATTTTCATACCAGCACTTAATGCTGTCCTACCAGTTGCTATAGCAGTAATGAAAGTTTTGAGAGGAGTTGCTGAAAGCATAGCTGGTTTGTTTGGTTTTAAGCTACCAAAAGTAGATATGTCATCTATAAAAACAGGAGCGGCAGCTCTTGGAGATATGTCCGATGCTGCTAAAGGTACTGCTGGTGGTTTAGGTAAGGCAGGGGAAGCTGCTAAAAAATTGAAAAATTCTTTACTTGGGATTGATGAGTTGAATGTTCTATCTAAAGACAGTGATAATGCTGGCGGTAGTAGAGGTGCTGGTGGTGCTGGTGGTGCTGGTGGAGGTAGTGAATTCGATTTTGATTTACCTGCATATGACTTCTTAGGCAATGCAATAAGCTCTAAGGTAGACAAAATAAAGGGGATAATAGAGGGAGCTATTAAAGAAATAATGGTAATTTTGGCAGCGGCATCTCTTGTGGTAGGAATTATATTGGTTGCTACTGGGGCGAATATACCGTTAGGATTAGGTCTTATAGCAATAGGAGCTTATACTCTTGGAAAGGAAATAGCTGTAAATTGGGACAGTATGAGCAAACCGCTTGCTGATTTGCTTCATTTTTTAACAGGGCTTATTGCAGGTTTTTCATTGGCAGTTGGAGCTGTTCTAGTGTTTACAGGGGCAAATATACCGTTGGGAGTAGCTTTAATGGTGTTAGGTGCTGTATCTTTAGCAGCATCGTTGACGATTAATTGGTATAAGTTGGAGGGTGATTTTAAGGGAATTTTGCAAACTTTAGACATAGTGTTGGGGACGGCATTTTTGACATTGGGAGCTATATTGACATTAACAGGGATTAATATTCCGCTTGGAGTTGCCTTGTTGGCAAAGGGAGCATTAGATTTAATTAGTTCTGCTGATGAAAAGTGGGATTTTCTGCCAGATAAAGTTAGAGATGTAATTGCTGGTGTGGATGCTGTTGTCGGGGTTGCTTTTTTAACACTTGGAGCTGTTATAGCTTTTTCAGGAGTCAATATCCCATTAGGAATAGGATTGCTTGCAACTGGAGCACTTCAATTGGCAACAACAAGTACTGTTGCTTGGGGAAGACTGCCGGACGAAATTAAGGCAAAAATAGCTATAGTTGAAGCGATAATAGGTTTGTCATTATTGTTCGTTGGAGCTGTGTTGGCACTATCAGGTATAAATATTCCACTTGGTCTTGGCTTAATGGCGGGTGGAGCTATTGAACTTGCTACAATAAGTGTGCTTAATTGGAATCAATTATCAGATGATGTCAAGCGTATTATTTCAGATATTGAAGCTGTAGTTGGAGGAGCATTGTTGGCAATAGGTGCTATTTTAGCTTTTTCGGGAGCAAATATATTGTTGGGATTAGGTATGATAGCAATAGGAGCTGTGGTCTTGGCATCTGCTGTGGGATTGAATTGGGATAAATTGAAAGAGAATGTAGCTCAAGCAATAGCTACACTGGCAGAGGTTTTAGGCACAGCATCGCTGGTAATGGGCGCTATTTTGGCGTTCAGTGGATTTAATATACCGCTGGGAATAGTATTGATGGGTGTTGGAGCTGCCTTGTTGGTTACAGCTGCTGCCTTGAATTGGAACAAGTTACCAGCTCAATTGAGGGAAGTGCTTACAACAGTGTTGGTTGTGACAGGAATGATCGCTTTGGTTATCGGTGTTATATTGGTGATGGGCGGTATTTTACCATTAGGAATAGCTTTAATAGCTATTGGCGCAGCTTCTTTATTTACGGCAGTCGCTGTGAATTGGGATTTTATTAAAAATGGTATACAAGAACATTGGGGAGCATTTGTTTTTGCAGGGGTAGTATTGGTTGTAATAGGTATTTTACTATGTCTTGCTATGCTATTGCCACTTGGCATAGGATTAATAGCAGCAGGAGCAGGTGTTTTGGCAGCGGCTGTGGCTCTTACTCCAGATGGAGTGAAAAAGGAAATCGAGGACTCGCTTAAATTAATAGAAAAAGTTGTTGATGATAATAAAATAGCTATAGGCTTGATACTTTGTTTGACAGTTGTAGGTTTGCCAGTTGGAATAGGTTTGCTCGCCACTGAATTTGGAAAATCGGCTGGTTCTGCAAGTATAGATAAGAATGCGTTGCCTAATTTAACTCAGGAACAATTAGATACAGTTCAAAATAGATTGGAGAATTTTAGGACCAATAGTGTAAATACAATGACAGCAGCGGGCAGGGAAAGTGTTAACGGTTTTGTAAATGGCATTTCAGAAAATCAACCCAACTCAGCTTTGGCAGTTACAGCATGGTCTAATGATGTAAGCGCTGAATTTAAAGTTCCATTAAAGATATATTCGCCCTCAAGGTTGTTTTATGAATATGGAGAAAATACCATTCAGGGTTTTGCTAATGGTATTTCTGATAAAAATGTGAGTACTAAAGATAGCATAACCTCATGGGCTGAAAATATAAAAGAATGGTTTGTCAATGATTCTTCTGGAGGAATTAATTTAGCAACATTCGGTTCTTATGCAAGCAATGTTATAGAGGGATTTAGAAATAAAATAAGTGTTTCTTACTCTGATTCTAAAAATAGTATAACAACATGGGCTAGTGATATTAAGAAATGGTTTACTGACTCTTCAGAGGGTGGGGTTAATAATGATACATTTCAAAGTTATGCGAATAATACTATTGAAGGGTTTAGGGATAAGATAGGTTATAGCTATACTAATACAGAACCTAATATAAACAAGTGGGCAGAAGAGATTAAGAGATGGTTTAGTTCAATTGCTTCTGAAAAAGTGTTTGGGGATTTTGCTTATGACACTATTAAAGGATTTAAAAATGAAATAGGCACTAAGTATACTGAGAGTCAACAAAACATGGAAACATTTGGCTCTAAGGTTAAGGAGTGGTTTACTCAACATGTATCTAGTGATAGTTTTTACAAGGTTGCATCTGATGTAATTGAAGGATTTAAAAAAGGCATTGGAGAACTGTATGAGACATGTAAGAATAATATTAGCAGTTGGGGAAGTTCGATAATTGACTGGTTTAAAGATACATTAGATGTAAATTCACCTTCTAAAGAGTTCTATGAGATAGGTAAGTTTACAGTAGAAGGCTTTAATTTGGCAATTGATAAAGAAGGTAGATCAAGTAGGGATATGGTACAAAGTTGGGCTGAATCTTTTACCGATATTTCGCCTAAAGTATCTTTGATGGTAGATCCTTCAGAGGTGGAAAATTATAATCCGGTTCAATCTTACAGTAAAAGTATACCTGTAGGGGTGAAAAATTCTTATCAAGTAGATGTTGATGATTTTGCAGATGGAATGGAAAGGCTTTATAGGATTTATGTAGAACCTAAGTTGAATCAAATTGCAGATGATATGAGAAGACAAGCAGATAAAAAAGAGCAAACAATCGTACAAGTAGGTAATCGAACTATTACAGAGGCGGTTGCTACTCAAAGGCAAGCGGATGGCTATGTATTTACTGTTTAGTTTTACATATAAAGAGGTGTATGATGGCTTATTTGACTATAAATGGACATGTGCTCCCCCCTCCAAAGAGGGGGGTTCGCATAACGGTAACAACAATTGTTGACTCTGGAAGAGATGCTAATGGAGCAGTGGTAGGTCAAAAGGTAGGTAGAGATCAGTACAAGATAGATGGGTTGGAATGGTCGTGGTTGGAAGCTGAAAAATGGGAAGAGATTTTGAAAATATTGCAAGACTTTTTTGTATATGTTAGTTTCCATGATCCAGTGAGCAATTCGCTTAAAACGCTCAAAATGTATTGTAGTGATCGTACGGGTGAACCTTATTGGCTTGATGAGGAAGGTAAGCCTACTCATTATAAAAATTGTAAAGTAAATTTAATAGATGTAGGAGAGTGATATGCAGAAGGTATCTAAGGAATATAGGGACAGTATGAGCAGTGGGCTTAGAGAGCGAGCTTATACCATGATATCTTTTGGATTGGTTAATCAAGAAATACAGGGTAATGCTAAAGTAGGTGAGGGAAGATTTGCATACTACTCTAAGCAAGATGATTTGTTTATGAAAAAAGCTAGTAAACAAATTTATGCCACCTTAGAAGAAAATTTTTCAAAAATAGATGGAAGTATGTTTTTTTTGCCCAGAGATAAGGAATTGTGTTTTTCAACAGAATTAGTTAGCAATGAAATTGTTCCAAATGCAATTTTTGAACTAGTGATAAAGCTGAATGTTCCACCCACTGATTTTAAGGGGTTTACAGTTGAATTTGGAGAAAATTTCCCTGTAGATTTTGATTTAGTAACAGATCTTGGGCAAAAGATGGAAGTTAGAAATAATGATAAATCTATATGGACCACTCAAGATGTCTTTAATAATGTAACTAATTTTACATTAAAGTTTTATCAAATGAAAAATTTACATAGCAGGGTTAGAATTTATTCAATATTGTTTGGATATGGGCTAACTTATTACAATGATGATGTGATTAGTTCATCATTGGAGAGTTATATGTCTCCAATATCTGAAACAATACCACAAATAGATTTCACATTACAATTGAAGAATTATGATAGGTACTTTGATGCGGATAATCCCAATTCTGCTATTAACTTTTTAGAAACCGGTCAAGAACTTAATGTTTATTATGGATATCAGTTACCTAATTCCGATAGCATTGAGTGGATAAAGGGAAATAAATTGTGGTGCTCGAGCTGGGAAAGCAATAAGAATGTGGCTACTATTAGATGTCAGGATGTATTTAGGAATTTAGATTCAGAGTTTTATAAAGGGAAATACTTTGTTGATGGGATAACATTTTACGACTTAGCAATGGATATATTGAATGCTGCTAAGATTGAAAAGTATAGTGTAGATCCTAGGCTAAAGTTGATAAAAACTAAAAACCCAATTCCAAGAGTTTCTTATAAAGAGGCATTGCAACTTATCGCTAATGCAACAAGGTGTGTTCTTTCTCAAACAAGAGATGGAAGGGTGCTTATTAAATCGAATTTTGTTCCCAATTTAGAGGTTTCTTGCAATGGTGAGACAACCTACTCAGATGTAAATAATGTTATAGGCACTATACCTGTAAGGGAATATGTTAGCATGGCTTATGAATATTCTACTGTAGATGGTGATATGTATTTCCCCAACAGGCAATTAAGTCGAGGATTGAATACTGGGTATATTTCAGATATTCAGTCAACAGGTGCTTGCTTGTTTACTAGAAATCCAGTCTTACAGCTAAAGTTAGAGGCTGCGTTTACATATTATGGATTGAGAATTGAATTTGGTAATTCTTTACCAAGTGAATTTGTTATAAAAACTTATAACAACAATAATTTAGTGGATGAGTATACGGTAAGTAAAAATATATCTAAAGTAACTAATCTTGTTTACGATTTTGATGATTTTGATATCATGGAAATTGAATTTACAAAAACTCAGTTTCCACATAATAGGATAGTTATTAATCATATAGAATTGGGAGACATTACAGACTTCAGGGTTAGTAAAAGAGACATAATATCACCAGTTTCAGTACTTAAGCAAGAGTTAGTTAAGGAAATCAAAGTTTCGTATTATGGTTATAAGATATCTAGTAAAAAGGATAATATACTAAAACAAGATGTTGTTGTAACTAGTGGACAGGTAGATACTTTTTACTTTAAAAAGCCATATGGGATGTATGCACAGACATTAGGTGGTGCTAATGATAAGGCTGTTATAATTGATAGTGGTGCTTATTATGTCACAATTCAATATCTAACCGAAGGAATGTTTACATTAATAATAACAGGTTTTTTATACGATGTTGTTGAAGAGTTTGTTACAGTTCCTATTAATAATAATGGTAAAACTGTTAAATGGTCCAACCCCTTGATATGTGATGTCCAGTTAGCTATTGAATTAGCAAATTGGTTAAAGGAATACTACTCTGTGTCAATAGAATATGAGTATGGTATGAGAGGTAATCCGGAATTGGATGTTAATGATGTGATATATCAAGTTAATGACTTTAGTGAAAACATGAAGGTTAACTTATATCATTACATCCTGGATTTTAAACAAACTTTTTCAGGAAAAGCTAAAACTAGGAGGTTGAGTCATTAAATGTGGATAGAACCGAAGACAAATTGGCAATATAGTAAGGATGCAGAAGGAAATTATATTGGTGATAGATTTAATGTCAAAGATTATAACCGCATAAAAAATAATAGTAAATTTTTGAAAGAATTGCTAATAGAAACATATTCAGTTTTAGATACAGTTGGTGATTTGGGTATAGATTTGACATATAGTGATTACATTTATGCCGATATGATAATGAAGATTGAAGATGTTATCTATTTAATCAAAGACACTGTTAATATTTCAGGTCCGATTAGCTTGCCCAGTTGTGTTGATAATGGAAAATTTTTAACAGCTGCTGATTTAAATGAAATAGAGCGTGTGCAGTTGAAAATGTACGACTTACTGATAGGGCAATTGAATGGTATTAGAAGGTTGTCATTTACACTTGGAGGAGGAGATTTTGGATAGGTTAAAGACAGATTATAAAGATGATGTGTTTACAGGGCAAAGAAAGTATAGAGAGCTTGATAACGGAGATGGCACAAAGACTTTTACTGATAATACAGTGTATAGTCAAAAAGGAGACAAATTTGGAGCTAAAGATGTAAATAACATAACAAAAGTCTTGAACGCCTTACAAGAAGTAAGGTATGTGTTACTGGATGTAAGTAAATGGAGTAACACGGCGCCATATACACAAGAAGTTGATGTGCCAGGAATATTATCTACGGATACACCGATAGTAGCTTTGCATTTATCAGGTAATGAAAGTTCGGAAGCTGTAAGGGCATTAAATAAGCAGTTTTCAAAAGTGGACTTTGTTGAGACACTGGATGGGAAGATAAGAGTTAAGTGTTTTAACAAAAAGCCTGAATTTTCATTTTACATAGCACTGAAGGGGGTGTAAAAATAATGGCGATTTGCTTAATAAAAAAGGGGGGCGGAGGTGTTCAATCAGAGGATGCAACCGCTGTAAGAGCTGATGTATTGATAGGTAAGACAGCTCTTACTGCTGATAGTAATGATGAAGTGTTGGAAGGAACTATGCAGTTATTGTCAGCGAATAGTGACATATCATTGTCCGTTATGTTTGCACACAATAGGAATGATCAATGGGGTGAGGGTGGAGCTATAGACAGCCCAAGCAAGGGCAGAGGTATTATCATAGCTATAAGACCTGAAGATGGTAAAAAATACGCACTTAATAACAGCGTTGCATTTGTTTTTATGCCTGTATCTGATTTGAGACCCGAAAATATCCGGGCTGATAAGAATATAGCTAAAGTACAAGGAGGTATCCCGATATGGGATGTAAGATCATCTGGATGGGGCGATGTGCTATACGCATGGGCAGATCAGGGGCATGTATGGGATCACCCCATCGCAGGTAGAGGAATTTGCTTGAAAGTACCTAACGGGCATATCATCGAAGGGGCTAATTGGGTATTTCTCAAAGCTCCAACAATTTTGGCGGAAAATCTTCGAGCGGGAACATCTTTTCTTAATATAGACGGTACTTTAGTTGATTACGGAACAGGTCGAGTGGCTTTTAACAATGCCACCTTTGACGGAACTTTATTGTCAGGGGTGGCGGT
>ERZ773067.715-NODE-715-length-19229-cov-3.404506_pt1 | contig 19229 bp, 19 predicted proteins | sample MGYA00580622_ERZ773067 | MGnify/ENA primary metagenome ERZ773067 (study PRJEB29015, sample SAMEA2737998) | human oral metagenome | biome: human oral; feature: human-associated habitat; material: dental | place: China | collected 2113 ...
AAGAGCCGGTTCCTGCTACAGCTCCCGTAGCTGACGATCCTAACAAGAAAATGAGCCCCGATGACATTGCCGCTCTTTTTGCGGCTGCTTCTCCTGAGCCTGAACCTGTTGCTAAAGAGCCGGTTCCTGCTACAGCTCCCGTAGCTGACGATCCTAACAAGAAAATGAGTCCTGAAGATATTGCTGCTTTGTTTGCTTCTGCAAGCCTTGCACTTGAGCCTGAGCCAAGCGCTCCGGCACCTAAAACTGCAATCGAAGCACTTTCAAAGCCTGCACCGGCAGTTACTCCTGTCTCAGACGATCCTAATAAGAAAATGAGCCCTGAAGATATTGCCGCCCTATTTGCTTCAGCAGGGCAGTAAAATAATCCGGAGATAAAATGAGATATATAGTTTTTGACCTTGAATGGAATCAAGGATATCCTTCAAAGGAAGAGTCTGAGAAGTCTCTTCCTTTTGAGATTATTGAAATTGGCGCAGTAAAGCTTGACGAACATTTTAAGATTATCGATTCTTTTCACAGAATAATAAAACCTGTTGTATATCCTGAATTATTCAAATATACAAAAGAGCTTATTCCACTTACCGAAAAAGACCTGTCTAAGGGAACCGACTTTGTGACTGCCTGCAAGGAGTTCTTAAAATGGTGCCGCAGAGGGGACCGAAATTATTCATTTGCAACCTGGGGTACTCTTGACCTGCTTGAGCTCCAAAGAAACATGGCTTTTTTTGAAGTATATAACTGTTTTTCAAGACCACTGTACTACTACAATGTTCAATATTTGTTTAATATTTTTATGGAAAAATATGATGAAACAGTATTTTCACTTGAAAATGCGATTAAATATCTGGAGTTAGATGAAGATAAGACCTTCCACAGCGCCATTTCAGATGCTGAGTATACCGCCGAAATTCTCCGGCATATAAGTGATATTAATATAAGACTTTATCCTTCGGTAGATACTTACAAATTTCCTCTCAACAAAAATCAGGAGGTAAGTATAATATATCCTGATCACAAACTACGCATCACGAGAGCTTACAGTTCTAAAGAAGCCCTGAAAAAAGCCTCTGAAAGTGAAGCCTTTTGCTGCCATATCTGCGGTAAAAAACTCCACCAGATAGTGCCTTGGTATACCTCTAATTCAAAGAATTACTATATAGTCGGAAAATGTAAGTTGCATGGTTACATCAAGGGAAAAAGACTTATTAAAAATCCCGATGACAGACATTATTTTGCTATCTCCACCCTGCGTTCTCTCTCAAAAGACCAGGCTATGACTATGCTAAGGAATTATAACAGCAGGAAGCAGAGCCTCTGATTAAAAGAATCGTGTATACTTCACACACAATACTATAATGTAAAATTAAAACCGGCTTACCACTTAAGCCGGTTCTTTTTATTTATCCCTCTTCTATGCTTTCTATATCTCCTGCGTGCCACCTGTGATGGCTTCCTATATACAAATATATACCAAAGCAGTGCCAATATCATAAACACAGAAGCCGCAATCATGCCTATTGCCACAAAATTTATCCCTTTTTCTGCCTCTTCTACAGGCTTTGTTTCAGGCATCGGTTGTGGTTTATTAAAAGGATAAGACTTGGAGCTTGTATATATAAGCTCCGCATTACCTATGCATTCACCCCCGTATTGATATTCAACATTTCCAATGCAGTTAGCCCCCGCCTCGACAGCGGTAAGTTCATTTTCTGTAATCTTGGTAGTAACTCCGTTTATATCACATTTTTTGGGTACCACAAGAGCCGCCGCTCCGGATACCGTAAACTCTGCCGATGGATCATTTTCCAAAATATGGGCATAAGTACCTCCGGCATTCTCACTTAAATTAAGGGGAATCTTATCCGCCTGTAACATTCTGAATCTCTTAAATGTATAGTCCGTAAGCTTTTTAGTGTTGGTATACTGTACATCTCTGCTTTCAGCATTCATTATTACGCAGACTACATCCATGGCTCCTTTTTTTACATAGGAAACCAGATTAAATTTAGCTTCTCTGGTGTAACCTGTTTTGCCGGCATAGCAATATTCATAAGCGTGTTCAGGACACTGCATCGGATTAAAAAGCTGATGGGTATTGGATAACGGACGTTTCTCCTTCATCAGGTTGGTTTTCGGTATCACATATTTTCTGGTACTTGCGATTTCTTTAAAAGCATCTATCTTTATAGCTGCTCTTGCGATTTTTGCAAGGTCAATAGGCGTGGTATAATGATCATCTTCATAAAGCCCACTTGGATTTCTGAAATGAGTATTGGTACAGCCAAGCTCGGCCGCCTTTTCATTCATCATATCGGCAAAGGCATCTATACTTCCTGCCGTATGTATAGCCAGCGCATTGGCAACTTCATTGGCGGAAGCAAGCATCAGCCCATACAGACAGTCTCTCAACGTGAGTTTTTCCCCCGGTGTAATCCCTATACTTGAGCTTCCTCTGTCTGCTGCATCAATCGCTTCCTTAGTAAATTCCACTGTTTCGTCAAGCGACTTTGCATGCTCTATAGCAAGCATAGCTGTCATTATCTTAGTCGTACTCGCAGGATACCACTTCTTGTTTCCGTTTTTTGAAACCAAAATAGTACCTGTTGCAAGATCCATAACCACAGCTTCTTTAGCTTTTATAGATGGGCATTCCGGCCAAAGCGCAGAATCGGACGCAAAAACTGTATTTATTTTAAGAACTGAAAATAAAACCATTATCATCAAAAAAAATGCAAAACTTCTTTTTATATATAATTTTTTCATAATCTTCTCCCAAATTATCGTACATAACATTCTCCAAAACTATTGTACAAAACATTCTCTTACATTTAACCATAGAAATAAAGCTATTTCAAGGGCTAATAAAATAAGAAATTTTTTCTTCCTTGACTTTCCCGCATATTTGTTGTAAAAACTCTTTAGCAATAAGCAAATAAAATAAGTTTATGTGAGGTCTGTATGAGATTAAGAAATGTACCCGGTTCCAGAGATGATATAGCAAATAGTGAGTATGTAATTCATGAACCTGAAAAGTATAAAGGCGAGATTTCCTCTCTTTTTCCTACTAAGCAACCGCTTTTTATAGAAATTGGTATGGGTAAGGGGCAGTTCATAACCACACTTGCAAAGCTTAATCCTGAAATAAATTATATAGGGATTGAAAAATACTCAAGTGTACTTGTAAGGGCTATAGAAAAGCAGACAGAGTTTGCACTTCCTAATCTTAAATTTATCCGAATGGATGCCGAGAATATAAATGATGTATTTGCCGAAAATGAAGTGGATGGAATTTATCTGAACTTTTCGGATCCCTGGCCAAAGGACAGACATGCTAAGAGAAGACTGACTTCAAGACAGTTTTTTGCAAGATATGAAAAGCTGCTTAAGCCTGAGGGTAAAATCCAGTTTAAGACCGATAATGCAAGCCTCTTTGATTTCTCTTTGGAAGAGGTTGAAGCCACAAATTTTAAGGCCACAGAAATTTCCTATGACCTTCATAACAGCGAATGGAATGAGGGCAATATAATGACAGAGTACGAGGAAAGATTTTCTGCAAAGGGTAATCCTATAAAAAGGGTTGTGTTTATAAGACGGTAAAAACTCTGATAGCGTCAAAACTCCGCTACAGCTTCATACTGTAGCGGAGTTTTTGGAGAGATTTAGGTTTATTTCTGTGGATAAAATCCTGATGGAGCATCACTTAAATTTATAAAAATGTTCTTCTGCTGTGTATAAGCATCTAAAATACTTAAATCTGTCTCTCGTCCTATTCCCGATTTCTTGTAGCCGCCGAACGGAGCGCCTGCCGGTATCTGATTGTAAGTATTTACCCACATACGGCCTGTCTCTACTCGTCTTGCCACATTAATTGCCTTGGTTATATCCTTGGTAAATATTCCGCCTCCAAGTCCATACTCTGAATCATTTGCCATTTTAATTACATCTTCTGCATCTTTGAACTTGATAATTACAGCTACTGGTCCGAATATTTCTTCCCTTGCCACCCTCATATCATTGGTTACATTGGTTATAAGTGTAGGCTTAAAGAAGCATCCGTTTGCACAAGCACCTTCAGTATTTCTTTCACCTCCGATTGCAATTGTAGCATCTTCCGACTTAGCAATGTCAATATATGAACTTACCTTTTTAACCTGGTTTTCATTTATAGAAGCTCCGATCTGGGTATGAAGACTCAGGGTATCTCCCTGTTCTACAGCTCCGAAAGCCTTCTTTGCGGCTTCTACAAATTTATCGTAAATTCCCTCCTGAACAAACACTCTTGAACCCGCACAGCAAACCTGTCCCTGATTAAACAGAATACCAACCTGAAGTCCATCTATTGCCTGTTCCAAGTCACAGTCATCAAAGAATATATTTGCGGACTTACCGCCAAGTTCAAGCGTTGCAGGGATGAGTTTCTCTGCTGCCGCCTTCGCTACATTAAGCCCTACTTCTGTAGAACCTGTAAATGCAAGCTTTCTGAAGCCCGGATGGTCAAGGATATACTGACCTGACTTAGAACCCTTACCTGTAATAACATTTATTACTCCTGCAGGAACTACATCTCCGATAAGCTCCATAAGCACATTAACGCTGAGAGGAGTTTCAGATGAAGTTTTAAGCACTGTACAATCCCCTGCAGCCAGTACCGGTGCAAGCTTCCATGCAGCCATAAGGAATGGAAAATTCCAAGGAACTATCTGTCCTACTACACCTATAGGCTCACGAAGCACGAGGCTCAATGTCTCACCCGGGAAATTCGGTGTATTTAAAACCCTTGCTGAATCACTATGAGTAAGTACAGCTCCCGCAAAGTAGCGGAAATGCTCTACTGCCCAAGGAACGTCTATGTATGTAGTCTCTCTTATAGGTTTTCCATTGTCAAGAGTTTCAACTTCCGCAAGCAGTGCTGAATTAGACTCAATAATGTCTGCTATTTTATATAATATAGCCGCTCTTTCCTGTGGAGATACTTCCCTCCAAGCAGGAAATGCTGCCCAAGCTGCGTTAACTGCATCATCTACATCTTCTTTGGTAGCCTCCGCACAGTATGCAAGATGCTCTCCCGTAGCAGGGTTCTTTGTAGCAAAAGTTGCCCCATCCGAAGCATCTCTCCACTGTCCGTTGATATAAAGCCCATACTTTTCTTTAAGTGCAACATTCATGACCTTCACCATTTACCTTTCTGTAAATTAAGTATTTAACTTTTATTTAATTTGTATTATACTGGACTCTGAATATTTTAAAATATCCAAAATTATAATATTTAAAGATACCAGAATAAAGAGAGAGGTAAATCATGTATAGATATAAACTTAACGCACAATCCGGCAAGCCGGTCTATGAAATGTTATATGAAGATATCAGAAATGATATATTGACAGGGAAGTTAGTAGCAGGAGACAGACTGCCGTCAAAGCGAAATATGGCCTCTGATAACAATATCAGCGTTACCACCGTACTCAATGCATACAATCAGCTCCTTATGGAAGGCTATATTAAAAGCTTTGAAAAAAAGGGATATTTCGTCTCTGATATATCCGCCCTTCCCAGAGTGAAAAAGAAAAATCTCTATGAAAATCCTTTATATGTTGAAGACAACTGGTTCGCCGACTTTGGTTCCAACAATATTCTGTATAAAAACTTCCCTCATTTTACCTGGAAAAAGGTAGTAAGAGAAGTACTTTCAACTTATGAGACAGAGCTTATTATGCGTGGACATCCCTTTGGAAATGAAGAACTTAAGTCTGAAATAGCTGATTATCTCTACAGAAATCGTGGAATTAATGTTTCTCCCGAACTTATTGTAATAGGTGCAGGTATTGAATTTCTCTATAGTCGCCTGATTGCCATATTGCCCTCTTCATCAACCTATGCCGTTGAAAATCCCGGATATAAGAAGATTCCGAAACTTTATAACTCTTTCTCTCTTAATTGGAAAAGTATAGATATGGATGATGAAGGCATAAATATGAGAGATTTAGAAACAGTCAACCCCAATATCGTACATGTATCACCCGAACACCATTATCCTTTGGGAACATTTATGCCTTTGAAACGCAGGCAGGAGCTCTTAGCCTGGGGATGAGGGCAACTAACAGATATATAATTGAAGATGATTTTGACTGTGAATTCCGCTATGGTTCAAAACCTATGCCGGCTCTTAAAAGTCTTGATGTATGTGAAAAAGTTATATATATGAATACCTTTAGCAAAACCCTGTCTCCCGCAATAAGAATCAGCTACATGGTGCTTCCCGAAAAACTTATGAGAAAATATATTGAAAATACTTATTTTTTCACAAACTCAGCCTCTACTTTGGAGCAGCTTGCACTTGCTCTTTTTATAAAAAAAGGATATTTTGAAAGACATATACGAAGAATTAAGAAACTCTACAGGCAGGAAGGTGAGACTCTTAGAGAAATATTGCTTACAAATAAAGATATTCCGATTATCTCACTTTCCGAAACCCAGAACGGTACACATATACTTGTAAAATTGCAGACAGAACTTTCTGATTATGAGGTCAGAGAAAAAACAGCCAAAAAAGGTGTGCAGGTAAATTTCTTATCAGATTTCTGTACTAAACCTGAGACAAAATACGAGCCCACCCTCATATTAAATTTTTCTGACCTTGACGAGGATACACAGAGAGAAGCCATATCAAGGTTAGGTTCTGTTTTTACCGGGACTACTTAAATGTAACCACTGTAGCTCCGGTTCCGCCTTCATTGTACTCGCCTTCCCTGAAACTCTTTACATATTTACATTTTTTAAGATAATCATGCACCATACCTCTAAGTGCTCCGGTACCGCGTCCATGTATTATCCTGACCTGTGGAAGATGGGCAAGATAGGCATCGTCTATATATTTAATAAGTTCTGCCCTTGCATCATCATAACGAAGTCCCACAATGTTTTTCTCGACACGCACATTCATGCTCTTGCTCATTCCAATGCCACCCCTGCCGGATGATGACTTGTCTTTAACTATCTTTACAGAATTATCCTCCTCAACAAAGGCGAGGTCTTTTACATTTACATTTGACTTCATTATACCCATGGTAACTGTAAGATTACCCTTTGCATCAGGAAGGGTGCTTACAGTACCCTTAATGCCCATAGTAAGTACAAGCACCATATCTCCTATGTGAAGCGGTCTGTTGCCTACTCGGTTTCTCTGACTTTCTTTGGCTTTAATTCCGCTGCTCTTTGTTACGGCATCTATCTTCTCACGAAGCTTGCTTCTCTCTTCTTCCATCTCTCTGGCTGTAGCACCGCCAAGCCCCCATTTATTGTATTTTTTAATGGAAGCATCAGCCATTTCCTTAGCTTCTGAAAGTATCTTAGAAGCCTCACGCTTGGCATCTGCAAGCAGGCTTTCTCTTTTTTCCGCAAGCTTTTCTACATCTGTTTCAAGAGCCTGTTTTTCTTTTTCTATCTCGGCTCTTCTTTTCTTTATACGCTCTTCCTCTTCTTCTATGAACTGGCGGCTGCGGTTAAGTTCTGCTATTACATCTTCAAAACGCTTGTCATTGGTGTCTATCCTGTTGGTAGCATCTTCTATTATTTCATCTGAAAGCCCCAGCTTCTTTGATATGGCAAAGGCATTACTCTTACCCGGTATTCCTATAAGTACACGGTATGTCGGCATAAGAGTTTCAAGGCTGAACTCAAGACTTGCATTCACCACTCCCTTCGTGGTAAGTGCATAAACTTTCAGCTCACTGTAATGAGTGGTTGCCATTACCCTTGCATCCCTGTTTTGCAGATTTGCAAGAATCGCCATAGCAAGAGCCGCACCCTCTGTAGGATCAGTTCCTGCCCCAAGCTCATCAAAAAGCACAAGGCTTTCTCTGTCAGCTTCTTTTAAGATATTTACTATATTTACCATATGAGATGAAAATGTTGAAAGACTCTGCTCTATACTCTGCTCATCTCCTATGTCCGCATAGATTTCTCTAAAAATTCCGAGCTCGGACTTATCGAAAGCCGGTATATGAAGCCCTGCCTGTCCCATAAGGGTAATAAGTCCTACTGTCTTAAGAGAAACTGTCTTACCGCCTGTATTAGGTCCTGTAATCACCAGAAGCTCAAAGTCTTTTCCAAGATTAATATCTATAGGTACAACCTTTTTCTTATCTATCAGGGGATGTCTGCCCTTCTTGATATTTATTCTTCTGTCGAGGTTAAATACAGGCTCTGTTGCACTCATCTCCTTTGCAAGCTCCGCCTTAGCAAAGATAAAATCCAGTTCGGGAAGCACACCTACATCATATCTAAGCTCCTCCAAATGGCCTGCTGCCTCATTTGAAAGTGTCGCCAGTACCTTCTCTATTTCCTTAGCTTCCTCTATAACCAGCTCGCTAAGCTCGTTATTGTATTTAACCACTACAGCAGGCTCTACAAACACAGTCGAACCGGTAGATGACTGATCGTGAATAAGTCCGTCTACCTTGCTTCTATGCTCATTTTTAACTGGCAGACAATATCTTCCGTTTCTCATAGTTACCTTGTTATTCTGCAACAGCCCCTTTTCAGAAGCTGAATTTACAAGGCTGTCAAGCTGCTCCCTGATTTTAGCATTGGTAAACTCTATCTTCCTTCTTACATTTTTAAGTCCCGGACTCGCATCATCTGCCATTTCCTCCTCAGAAATGATACAACGCTTAATTTCATTATTGTAAGGAGAAAGAGGAGCCAGCAGCTCCAGTCTTTCAGAAAGGCTGTCCGGTTCTAACGAACTGTCCCTTTTAGCCCCGAAATTCTTCACACGAAGTGCTACATCAAGTGTCTTGCTTATATTTATAAACTCTCCCATGCCAAGGGTCGAGCCCACTTCAAGCCTTACTAAAGAATCTCCTATTTCACTAAGTCCGGAAAATGAAATATGCCCTGACTGATATACTCTTGCAAGTGCATCCGCTGTTTCCTTCTGTGCCTTATTTATCTCGTCAATATCCGCCATCGGAATAAGCCCGGATATTTTTTCTTTAGCCTTATTTGACGAGGCAAACTCACACAGTCTTTCCGTTATTTTGTCAAATTCCAATGTATGTAATACTTTTTTATTCATATATTTTTCCTTTTTTCTATACTGCCATCCATCTCTTAATTTCTCTATATAGAAGTTTAAAACGTATAAAATCTCAATGCAAGCTTATTTGCAATAAAATTTACTGTCTTTTGCCACCCTAATCCTATGTAACAGGAAGTGACATCCATATATCCATTGCAATGTTATCTTTCTGAGAAATTTCCTGTTCAAAAAAAGAGCCACCAATAGGCAGCTCTTTCCGGTTTACATAATCTGTCTAGAACTCGATAAACTTATCTTCTGCCTGTCCGTTGATTACATAATAAGCCCTGCGCTCATTTGCATTAATATAAACCTTAACGGACTTAACATCATCAAGGCTGTTCCCTTCTGCAAGGTAGGCCTCTTTGGTCTTTTGAATCATTTCGTCTGAATTTATCTGTATACCGTTAAATTCAAAATAAGTCTCAAGTTCAATCCCCATAGCTGCTTCTTTCTTTGCATCTTTGTTTACAATCATACACCCTCCTTCTGCAAAACAACAATTACTTTATATTGAAAGGCTATTCGCCTAACAACCGATTTAATTGCTCCATCTGAGACGATGTAAATCCCCTTTTAACTTCATTCCTTCAAAGTCTTGCTGTCTCAGTGCCTCATAGAGCATAATCGCAACCGAATTTGATAAGTTAAGTGATCTTATCGCACCTATCATAGGTATTCTAACCGAAGTATCCTCGTATTTTATCAGGATTTCCTCAGGAATCCCCGCACTTTCTTTACCAAACATAATGAAATCATTTTCTTCATATATAACTTCCGTATATGCTTTTTTCGCCTTTGTGGTAGCCATATATATTCTTGCATTCGGATTTTTACTTACAAAATCATTGAAATCTTCATATACATAAAGTTCAAGATCCTTCCAATAGTCCATTCCCGCTCTTCTTACAGCCTTATCGGATATGTCAAAGCCGAGCGGCCTAATCAGATGAAGTGCTGTCCCCGTAGCAACACAGGTTCTGCCTATGTTACCGGTGTTGGCCGGTATCTCCGGCTCATGCAAAATTATATTCATAATTATTCACCGGTTATAGCTATATTAAAATTAATACATTTTCCATCCTCATAAGAAAGCGGAATACATAAATTCTTGGTAAATGAAGTACTAAGGCTCATACCTCCCTTTCCTATCGTCGGCGGTGTAATATCTATCCCTATGCCCTGGCTTGAAAACAATGTAGCAGTATTGCCAAGTACCATATTGCCAAGCTCACAAATTGCACTATGCCCAATCTCATTCAGCTCCGGAAGCGGTCCCTGCATCATCATTTTCCCCGCTATGTCACAGGCCACATCATTGGTAAATTCTATAATTACCTGTCCTCTGACATCTCCCGTAATTCCTATCATTATTATCACCGAATCAGGTGAAAAATTCATGTCTTTAAGCCCCGGTCTGCCAATGGCAGTATCAATCATACAAGTCTGCTTAAGTATAGTTGTCGCTGCTGCAAGGAAGGGATTGATGTATTCAACACTGAGTCCTGCCATTCTACTACCTCCAATAATATTATTTCGCCTGATACATAATTACTGAGATTATACTTGTATCATTATCTTAATTGATACAGGATTGCTCCGGTTTCACCTATCGCAATCCTTGCAAAAATATTCATAATCCGCTCATTTTTTTTGCAAAAAAATGGCTACTTATTCATATTTTTTGCGTGTCAAAAGATAATAAATTCTTTTGCAAGCAAGCTTGCATCGAATTTTTATACTTTTGACACTTGTATCATTAAATGTCTTTTTGCAAAATTTTCTATCCTAGACATTGCTATTCTTAAATTATCAATGGAATATGCATAGGAAATCCTTATAAAGCCCTCTCCGCACTCGCCGAAAGCTGTACCCGGAACAACAGCAAGCTTTTCCTCTTCAAGCAGCTTTGTTGCAAATTCCTCACTTGTCATACCAAATTTTTTAATGCAAGGAAAGATATAAAAGGCTCCGAACGGTTCAAAACAGTCTATTCCTATCCTCTTAAGCTCTGATATCAAAAACCTTCTGCGCTGATTATAAGCCTCACGCATATTTTCAACATCAGTATCTCCGTTTTTAAGTGCTTCTATAGCCGCATACTGACTTGTAGTAGGAGCACACATTATTGCAAACTGATGAATCTTTAACATCTGGCTTATAACCCTCTTAGGGCCAGCTGCGTAGCCCATACGCCAGCCTGTCATTGCAAATGCCTTTGAAAAACCATTGATATAAACAGTTCTTTCCTTCATTCCCGGAAAAGCCGCTATGGAAACATGTTTTCCTTTGTAGGTAAGTTCGGCATATATCTCATCAGTAATTACAAAAATATCTTTCTCTATAACAAAATCCACTATTGGCGCAAGCTCTTCCTCTGTCATAATTGCGCCTGTCGGATTGTTTGGAAACGGCATTATTAAAATCTTGGTCTTATCTGTATAATATTCCTCAAGTTCAGCCCTTATAAGCTTAAATTCATTTTCTGCCTTAAGCGGAATGGATACAGGCTTTCCTCCCGCTAGATGGGTACAGGGAACATAGGATACATAACAAGGCTCAGGAATCAGTACCTCATCCCCTTCATCAAGCATTGCTCTGAGTGCTATATCTATCGCCTCACTGCCTCCGACAGTAATTATAACTTCACCGCATGCATCATAATCCAGGTTATATTTCCTTTTTACATATTCCGAAACATTTTCCTTAAGCTCTTTAAGTCCGGTATTTGAGGTATAATGTGTCTTACCGCGCTCAAGCGAATATATACCCTCTTCTCTTATATGCCAGGGTGTCTGAAAATCAGGTTCGCCCACACCAAGAGAAATTGCATCCTTCATTTCACTCACTATATCAAAGAACTTTCTTATACCGGACGGCTTTATCTCCTGTACTGCATTATTTAATATTTCCCTCAAGGTGTAATTAACTCCCTTTCATCTTTTTCTTCTTCAACATAACTCATTCCATGCTCTTTATACTTCTTTAGTACAAAATGTGTCTCAGTACTTATAACCGATTCAAGAGGGGAAAGCTTGCTATGTACAAATTTTGCAACCTCTCTCATGCTTTTACCCTCAACTATAACCATAAGGTCATAGTCCGCGGACATAAGATACACATAGGACACTTCCTCAAACCTGTAAATACGCTTTGCCATAAAGTCAAAGCCCTCGTCTCTCTTCGGAGCAACCTTTACCTCTATAAGTGCAGTAACCGTCTCGGTATCATCTATCTTATCCCAGTCTACAAAGGTCGGATAACCACAGATTATTCTCTCAGCTTCTAACGCCTTAATTTCAGCAGTTATCTGCTCCGGAGAAACACCTAACATAGCCCCCAAATCCTCTGCGGACAGTTTACTGTTTTTTTCAATGGCTCTCAGTATTTCAAGTCTTAACTTTTTATTTTCCATAGCAATTTCCTCTTTATAGCAAATATATTACTATAATACTATATTATAAGCTTTTCAACAAGTACAAAATAGTCCAAATTAATCCAAATTCTTTTGCCAAATATTCAGGCAGAGAGAGTCTTTTTTTACGGAAAATCAGAACTTATATCTGGGGGATTCTATATATCTTTCCTCATCCTCAAACATCACAACCCTTTTTTTATCTTTTGTCACTTCCCCTATACAAACAGCATCTATTCCTGCACTTCTGAGAGCAAGTGTCAGCTCCTCACCCCTGTCTGTAGCAAGCAGATAGGCTCCTTCAGAGTTTAACTCAAGGGGATTCAGGTTAAAATGATTGGAAATTTCTATAGTTTCCTGTTCATAAGGAATTCTGTCAGCATATATGACAAATCCTGTTTCTTCTCTTTCTCCAAGGTTCCACAGCCCTGCCATAAGACCTCCCGGACCCAGAGGAAGCATCGCACTTACCTTATAAAACGGGGCAGTCTCTGCCTCTGCATACGGCAGCCTGTCGGCAGACTTATTAGACATTTTTTCTATATAAATGTCAGGATAGATCTTCTTAAGGTCCTGCTTATTTTTATTAAATAATTCTATCATCCCCGACTTCCCGACACTTCCCGTAAGAATAATTTCCTGACCTTCAAATATTCTTTGCCTCTGCCAGGGTGCATCAGACGTTTTTTTCAGACAACCCTTCCCTGATATAAATACAGTTTTTTCCGGTTCTGCGCTTTCCCTTAAATAAACAGATACTTTTTTAATCTGAGCTTCAAACTTATCCGCTAATTTTTTTAAAGAAGATGAAAACTTCCTAAGCTCAGTCTCTTCAAAGCCACCCTCAAAGATTATCTCTGCCCTGAGTTCCGTAAGATTTCCGCCTGCACACATAATTTTTCTTAATATCTCATTAAGGTCAGGCTCTTTCAGCACCGGTTCTCCCTTAAAGCTTAGGACTTCCGAAGCCTCTGCAAAATATCCCGTTTCCCGTTCTTCCCTGTTTATAGAGACAGAGTAGGCATTTTTTTGGAACAAATGCCTACTCTCCTCCTTTAAATATAATTGTTTTATTACGCTTCTCTCATAAATATAATCAGGAACTTCTATCATCCTTCTATATCCTCTTCTAAATCATCTTCTATATCCGGATCCTCTGATTCATCCGGATCTGCTTTCTTGTTTTTCTTCTTTTCTTCCTCTTCCTTCTTCTTTTTCTCTTCTTCCTCTTTTTTCTTCTTCTCTTCCTCTTTTTTCTTCTTTTCCTCTTCAGCCTTCTTTTTAGCTGCTTCAATTTCATACTCGTGAGGCCTGTATGTACTTGTATTTAAGAGTATTCTGTCCTTAAGCACTCCATTCTCATAAACAAGCTTATAGAGCTGTGCTTTGCTCCCGTTTCCTCTGGAAAGCACCACAGAACTAAGTTCTACCTTTCTGTGTGCCATATCTCTGGTTTCATGTCCGTATACATTGAAGGTAATCTGTCCTCCGTTTGTTATTCCCTCCACATATACAGGATAATCTGTGGTATTCTTAAATACAAAGTCCTTCCAGCTACCTGCTATAGCCGCATCTCGTGCAAGTTCGACATAATCTACCGAAAGCGAGTGATTAAATCTCTGTACCACTCCTAATTCCGAAAAAAGTACCGCATTATAAAGGGTTGAAGATACCTGACAGATTCCTCCTCCCATATCCGGCACTACCTTACCGTCTACATAGGCAGTGCCCATGCCATATCCGTTCTGAACAGTATAAGGTGCCATCTTATTATTGGCTGAAAGAGTTTCTCCCGGCATTACAACCGAGCCGTTTATAAGCCTGCATCCGTTGGCTACATTCTGTCCCCTTCCACCGGATGGGTTAAATCTTGTAGTGTAACTTCCAAGCAGGTCTGTTACCTTGCTGAGAGCCTCCTTATCATACTTAGGCTTCTTGGTCTCAAGTGCAAGCTCAACATTGGTTTCATCCTCTATCTTTCCGGGAAGCTCATTTAAGTATCCCTCCACCACTGCTTTTGCGGAAGCGACAGCTTCTTTTTGATTAAGGCTTCTTCCTGTCTTGCCTCCGCTTACAATAAATTTACCTGCTTCCCTTCTGAGAGTTGCATTTTCGGGAACTACATCATATTTTTCAGCAATGCTCTTTATGAATTGATCTACCTTCTTAGAATCATACTTAAATTCAATATTATACTCAGGCTTATTCTCTTTTGCAGACTTTATTGCCTTATATCTGTCGATTATATTGCCCTTTTCGCCTATCTGTACAATTTCATCCACAATATTATTGCTTTTTACCTTAACTCCCAGATCCTTAAAAGAGATAGACTCAGAGCCTTGCTCCTCACCATTTTCAGTGACAGAAACTACAAGTTCTTTGCTTTTTACCCGATTTGTGTAATCAGATAAAAGCTTTTCAGCCTCTTCTTCTGTCTTGCCCCCCATCTCAATTCCGTTTACGCTTATGCCCTCGCAAATTACTCCTTCCTGCTTTGAGCTAAGTGCAGAAACAGTGACAGCAAGCCCGGCAGTAGCCACTATTAAAACTGCCAAGACCGAATATACCGCAATTATTAACTTCTTCTTACGCATTTAATACCACCTCTCAATTATTTCCCCAGCATACTTGCAACCATAGGAATAAGCATTGATAATACTACTATAATTATGATAATTTTTGAAACCATTTTCTGGTTCTTCCTGTTATTAAAGTTCATAAGTCATCTCCCAATTCTCTTTTTATATACTACGCTATAAGTATTTTGACCACTTTAGTTTATTATGATATAATAATTAAGTGTCAAAACTATGAAAATCAGAACAAAATTTGCTATTAATTATTATTTTCACAACCGGAGGTCAGTATGCCAATTTTCCTTTTATTTGTAATTCTCTTTGCAATGTGGATCAGATATGAAATCAAAAAAAATTCCCAAATTGAGTCTGAGAATAAAACAAGTTTCATAGAAAGAGAACGACAGGCTAACTTTGCAAGAAAAGCAGACATTACAAACCTTGACTATGTCTCCGTTCCTCTTGCCTCTCTTCCCTTTTCGGGCAGTTATGATGAGGTGGAGTCTTCATATAAGCTCCCCTCCGACATAGATGCCGGGATGAAAAGCGAAATCCTGGCCTGTGAAAAAAATGTAATAGCTCTAAGCCAAAAAAAGATTCTTAACCTTAACGGTTTAAGCAACACCGATATTAAAATGCAATACGGAGTTGCAAATCTTCAAATCCTGATACAATATGACGAAAATTTTTCAAAACTCTCAAGAACCCTTGCCAAATGGGGAAAGCTTCTCTTTGATAACGGAGAACTTACAGCCTCTGAAAAGGTTCTTTCTTATTCTGTTACCTGCAAATCCGATATAGAAGATGTATTTATTACCCTTGCAAAAATATATCATCAAACCGGCAACGAGCTTGGCATAAGTGATCTGATTCAGTCCTGCGACTGTTTTGATGAGCTTCGCAGAGAAAATATCATACACCAAATCACTTCTGTCTAATAATTCTATAACAACAACAGCTTACATACAATAGGATTTTTTGCTAAATTTTATCTGTGTTTTTGATGTTTTTTATGATACAAGTATCAAAAGGGGCTGTCGCATTAAGAATGAACTGCTATCCCTTACAGGAAGGACAGACATCCGCCAAGAAACACCTGTCACATTTCGGTGTTCCGGCAACACAAATTTCCCTTCCAAGTGCTATAACATCCAGGTTCCAGATTATCCAGACACTCTCAGGCAGCACTTCCATCAGCTCAAACTCCGCCTTTACCGGATCTTCTGTAGTGGTAATGCCCAGTTTCTTTGATATCCTCTTTACATGGGTGTCTACTACTATACTCGGTATATCAAAAATATTACCCCGCACTACGTTGGCTGTCTTCCTGCCGACACCCGGCAATACTATAAGTTTCTCAAGTTCTTTCGGCACCTCTCCGCCATACTCACTGAGCAGCATCCTTGCACAGGCAATAATGTTCTTTGCTTTATTATGATAAAACCCTGTAGAATATATATCCTTCTCCATTTCTTTAAGGTCTGCACCGGCAAAATCTTCCAGAGTTTTGTATTTCCTAAATAAATCCTTTGTTACTATATTTACTCTTGCATCCGTACATTGGGCACTGAGTATGGTGGCAAAAAGCAGTTGCCAGGCATTATTATGTTCCAGATAAGTACGGCTCTCTCCACCATACCTCTCTATGAGACGGCGGATTATCTCATCTATCCTCTCTCTTTCCTTTTTCGACAGTTTTTTCATGTATTTATTCTCCGATAAAATTTAATTTTGTACAATCTAATATAGCATAGATAGGGGGGATAGTCTATAGGGGTTATCTTAATTTTCCCGTCATTTCCTCAAATTTCCTTTCGATATCACCTTTAAAACCAAGTACAAAAACTTTTCCGCCCTTCTCTGTTATCTTTATAAAAGGCTTGTTATCCGGTCTTACGAGCAGTATCATATTCTCTTTTCCGCTCCTAAAGTTACCTTTTAAAATATCCTCAAAGGCTGTACCGTATACTCTTACCAAATCGTTTGGAAGCTCATTTATCAGTTCAATATTTTCAATTTCTGAGAACTTAATATGATATTCTGTAATTCCCTGACTTGCAGTTATTTCCTCTTTGCTTACCTGTATTTTGATAGGTTGTTCATAATAAATATGAAGTGCGGGACCTATAAACGGCAGAGCCAAAGTAAAAATCAGTATAAATCCCATTATTACCTTGCCTGATGTGCGGGCAAGATTCATTGTAGTATTCATTCCTACCCTCTCATTTACAATAAGCTTGCTGTCATTAGGATTGTAATATATCATTCCTCCAATCCATTTATCATCCTCATCTACAATTGCCCCGATTCCGCTTCCTTTTGTAAGCTTCTCCTGCATCTTCCTAATCTTTATTTCAATTGCCACAGCTTCTATGCAAATTGCCGTAGAAAGTCCCAGCACAAGAACCAATGCAAGAACCTGATTATTTATAAAAAGTAGTCCTGAATAGCTTAATACTGCTGTCATCCAGGATGCAATAAACCAGATTTTAGACCAGTTATAATGCCTGATCTGAGTCAGTACTCTCGTCAGATCTTTTTCTTCATTTACCGTTTCTGAGCGGTTTCTATAAAGATAGCGATACATAAACCAAAATATAATTATAGTTAATCCCGAAACAATATACAGCATATAAAAGGTTTTATCCCAAATCAAAGGCAGTAAACTTAAAATACATGGAATTATAAAAAGAAACGGAGAAAGCTGTTTAAACTGGGGAATGGTTGCAGTATCAACAGATATGCTACCTGTTGCATTATATACCCAGCCTTTTTCTCTTTTAATCTTTTTTAAGTCTCTGTTACAAAGATAAAAAGGTATTGCATATAGAAAAATAACAAGGTCTGTCCACACAAGCCAGTAGGTAAGCAATATCCAAAGTTTTGATATAAAAATTCCCGGAATAATTGCGAGCAAGAAGAGTAAAGTCAGGATTTTTACCTGCTTTTTATATTTATTAAGCCTTGAGATTACATCTGCATCACGCTTTCCTTCCTCCATAAATGTTACACCGACTGCTATATTTTTCTTAAACTTTGCATTATTTATAAGTAAATATCCCATAAGAGGAGCAATCCAACATATACTCGCCCACATAAGTATTTTATAAAACATTACAATCCCTCCTTATAGTATTCCTTGCAAAGGGTAAGCACTTCATCTAAGGACAGCTCTGAAAGCTGGAGTTCTGAAATGATTACTCTTAATTCCTTCAATGTTTCTTCTTTAACAGGACTCTCTTTAGCCTTGCTACTGATTAGAGTTCCCTTCCTCCTGTCTGTTACTATATAACCTTCATTATTTAACATCTGATATGCCTTACTCACAGTCATCATATTGATACCGCTCTCATCCGCAAGTGCCCTGATAGTCGGGAGCTTTTCCCCCGGAGTTAACTTCCCCTCCGCTATTCCCACAACAATCTGGTCACGTAACTGCTGATAAATAGGGGTTTTACTTTCAAAATCAAAGATTAAACGCATATCTTCCTCCTTTCCAAGAGAAAAAGCACTTATGAATTATTTATCTTGTTTGCATTATAGCATATAATACAAACAAGTCAAGATGAGCCTTCTTATCTTGCCAATGATTTTGTAAAGAAACTGATAGATAGATTGACTGGATGATACAGAAAGTGGGTGCCAAAAACAGCACCCAATTTTATTTATTCTTTTAATCTGCCTATTCTCTTACTTATCAGATTATTTATAAAAACAAGCAAGACTACCACGATAATAAAACTAAGCCAAATAAATACATGATAATAACTATTGCTATGATATCCTCTCTCAGCAGGATCCATTTCAGGCGTTATCTTTGCTTTAGCTGCATTTAACAGATACTCACCCAAAAACTGTCCTATCAATATACCGATTACATTTCCGATTGTGATAGCATAGGAATACAAAGTCCCGCCAAACATTGTAAATAAAATTATGGCAACCCAGATATAGGCAAACTTATTATGTGTCAGCCAGCCAAAGAAGTAGATATCTTTAAGCCTTAAAGATATGAGATATGTTATTCCAAAAATTATTAACTGGATACTTAGATGCTTTATTCTTTTAAGAATTATTTCTCTCATGTATGATTACTCCTCGTAAATAATTCAATCCATATTTTTATACCTTCAATATTATATGATGTGGGTGTCAA
>ERZ773067.716-NODE-716-length-19208-cov-2.961781_pt1 | contig 19208 bp, 20 predicted proteins | sample MGYA00580622_ERZ773067 | MGnify/ENA primary metagenome ERZ773067 (study PRJEB29015, sample SAMEA2737998) | human oral metagenome | biome: human oral; feature: human-associated habitat; material: dental | place: China | collected 2113 ...
TTTTTATACTTTTGACACTTGTATCATTACATTCTGAAGATTCTCTGTCTCAAACTTCTCAGAGAATAAAAACTCTTCCATAAGATAAGCAATGTTCCCCTCAGAATGTTCTACTTCTTTAGAATACGATTTAGCTGCCATCATCATATCGTGAGCATCAAATTTACCGGACTTGTTATATTTTAAAGCTGCCAACCCTCTTATAGTGAAGAAACCCAAAAATGCAAATTTAGCTCTGGAAATCACATCACAGTCGTATACCGCCTTGGTGAAATATCTGAAAACAAAGTATACCATGATATTTTCATACCATATATCAAGCATTTTAATATCCTGCCTGCATTTTTCAAATCTTCTCATTACCTCTTCACTCAAATCGGATTTAAACTCGGAGAAATCCTTCTCCCATTCTTCGCCAAGCAGATAAAGTCCCTCAAGCAGATAACAGACTTCTTCCAAAAATTCAGTGATATCTGCCTTTGAAGAGTCTGTATTAACAACAGGCAGAGTCTCAAGTACTTTTATTAAATCTGTGCCTTCTTCACCTTCATTTATAACTTCCTGTGCCTCTGATACAAAAGATAAAAACTCTTTTATTCTGTCATATATATCCTTTGACCTGTTCTGTAAAATATCTATGCTTTTATCCCTGATATACTCTATTTCTTCTACAAACAAAGGAGCACATTCTTCAGATATTTCTTCATCGGGAATCTCTTTTTCCACAAATTGAATTCTGTCTTCTCTTCCGAATATAAGCCCTCCTACAACTTCACAGGATAAGGCCATACTTTTTTCTTTAGTATTATTATATTCTACCGTAAATCTCGGGTACTCGGTACATACCTTACAAAGAGATTTTTCTCCAAGATTGATATATATTTCACAGAGGTTTTTATCATTTAAGAACGGACACCTGTTCCCAGTTAGCCGAAAAGTATTGCACTCATCGGTCTCGTCTGAACCATCAACCATGGACTCACGCAATTTTTCTCCAAATTCCCCTCCTACTTTTTTATAAGCTTCATAGGATTCCTCGTCTATGTCTAATTCCCAGCCTATACAGCAGCTATCTGTACAATCTCCGCCTATGCATTTGAATTTATCAAAATAATCCGGTACTCTAAGTTTCATTTATCTCCTTTAATCAGGTTCTGCCTCAATGCTTTTTAGCCTTCAATGAAATCGGTTCAGTCATATTAACCGGATCAAGGATATTGTCAACTTCTTCGGCGGTAAGAATCTTCTCCTCAAGTATCAGGTCTTTAACCGACTTATTGGACTGAAGAGCCTTCTTTGCAAGTTCTGCCGATTTCTTGTATCCAAGATACGGACAAAGGGCTGTAACCACTCCTACACTATGATCTACAAGCTCCTGACAACGAGCTTCATTAGCCGTAATTCCTGTTACACAGTTATCTATAAAGGTTTGAACAGCACTTGCAAGTATATCTATTGACTCAAACAGACAATAAAAAACAACAGGCTCAAAAGCATTTAACTCAAGCTGTCCTCCCTCTGCAGCCATGGTTATTGTCATATCATTTCCTATTACCTTAAAGGCAACCTGATTTACAACCTCAGGAATAACAGGATTTACCTTACCCGGCATAATGGATGAACCGTTCTGTTTCGCAGGAAGATTGATCTCATTAAAACCTGCACGAGGCCCTGATGACATAAGCCTTAAATCATTGGCCATCTTTGAGAGTGTGACCGCACAGGCTTTTATTGTACCTGATACAGATACAAACGAGTCTATATTCTGAGTTGCATCTATAAGGTCACCCGCCTGTTCAAATTTGATTCCCGACACCTCGGAAAGTACAGGTGTTATAATATCCATATAACCTTTGTCTGCATTAATTCCCGTTCCGATAGCTGTTCCGCCCATATTTACCAATCGCATCTCTTCTTTTGCATTTTCCATACGGTTTATATCACGCATTACCGCTACTGAATAAGCCTTAAATTCCTGGCCCAGCCTGATCGGAACCGCATCCTGCATCTGTGTTCTTCCCATTTTGATAATATGGTCAAACTCCTTTGCTTTGTCACAAAGAGCTGTATGCAGTCTTAAAAGTTCATGCTTTAATCTGTCAAGCAGACGTAAAGTAGTCATTTTACCTGCTGTTGGTATGACATCATTGGTTGACTGTCCATAATTAACATGATCATTGGGATGAACATAAGAGTAATCACCCTTCTTCCCACCAAGAAGTTCTATTGCCCTGTTTGCAATAACTTCATTTGCATTCATATTAATAGATGTTCCTGCTCCCCCCTGGATAGGATCCACTATAAAATCCTTCCAGTAATTCCCCTGTATCACTTCATCGCAGGCTTTTATTATTGAATCCGCAATTTCATCACTTAAAAGCCCTACCCTGTGATTTGATATTGTTGCAGCCTTTTTTATAAATGCAAGACTTCTTATAAGTTCAGGATGCATTTTAAGGCCTGTAATATGAAAGTTTTCTGCAGCCCTTAAAGACTGCACCCCATAATAAGCGTTCTCAGGCACCTTTTTTTCACCTATGGAGTCACTTTCCGTCCTAAGTACAGCTTGTTCTTCTGTCATTTTCCTGTCTCCTTTAAAAATAAAATGGTAAAGAATCTACACCCTCTACCATTCTAGTCTCTTTTAATAAATTATTCAATAATGCTTTATAAATTTAACATAATTCTACCCGGTAATTATTTTCTGCGAATAGTGTAATGATACAAATCACTTGCCTCTACCACATAGTCAAGTCCTGAGAGCATACCATCCATTACCGCCTTACGAAGCTTATAATAGTCCATAACATCTCCGCCGATCCAATACTGCCCATGAATATCCTGATCCATTTCCCATGAAAGCTGATTTTCGCTCTCATCCGTGACTATATTAATATGATCGCAAGGCATGCCGTTTACAAAAAAATCTTCAAAATACCTGTAAATTTCAGTTGCATCAGCTTTTGAATCAGGTAGGTTTTCCTTTCCGAAATCAAAGGCTATGCTTTCCAATTCCTCCAAATTTATTCCCCGCTTTTTAATCTCTATAACCAGTGATGCAAAACGGCTTTCGGCATCTGTAATCTGCTCCTGAAGCCATCCATGAATATTGCTTTCATCAATAGCAGTTTCCAAATCCGGAAGCTCTTTAGTATAAGAATCAGCATCTGCAATCCTATCTTTTTCTTTGGCCTTTGCTGCAATTAGAGCTGTAAGCCGCTCCTGATTTCCAATTTTATTATATAGCCAATAGTGAATAGGTCCTAAAAATAAGCTCATATCTTTGTCTCCCTTCGACATTTTATTTTATTCTTGACTTAATCTTTATATTTTACTATAATTCAATAAAAAATTATGTTGTTATAACAACTAAAAGGTGGATATATGAATTATTTTTTTCTCTCCAATACACCTCTTTTTCATGGGGTAAAAGAAAACGAAATTGAAGGACTTCTCTCCTGTCTTGGCGCAAGAGAAAAGTCCTATAAAAAAAACGAAATAATTTTCAGAGCCGGTAGTGTGGTGCATGAAATCGGGCTGGTAGAATCCGGCAGTGTAAATATCGTGGTTAATTTCTACTGGGGAAACAGCAATATCTTCGGCCATGTAGAAAAGGGAATGATATTTGCCGAAAACTATGCTGCCATCCCCGGCAGGGAATTAATCTGTGATGTAGTTGCTGCAGAGCCATGCGAAGTCCTTTTTCTGGACTTAACAAAACTCCTTACTACCTGCAGCCACGGCTGCGTATTTCATCAAAGGCTGATACATAACCTTCTTCGCATATCAGCCCAGAAAAGCTTAAATCTTTCTACCAGAATGATGCATACCGCTCCGAAATCCATGCGTGACAAACTGCTATCCTACCTGTCTGAGCAGGCTATGGTTAACGGAAACTCTCATTTCACCATTCCTTTCGACCGCCAGCAGCTTGCTGACTACTTAGGGGTGGACCGCAGTGCCCTTTCAAATGAACTTAGTAAAATGCAGAAAGACGGGCTTATTTCATTTAAGAAAAATGAATTTACTCTTACTTCTGAAAATGCTCTTTAGCAAATTCCATATCTTGGACTACTTCTGTAGTGCCAAGATATTTTCCTGACTTATCCCTGACTGCCATATATGTTACAAGCATTGTACGGCCGCCTTTATCCATCCAAATCTGTACACTGTCTCTCTTACCGCTCTTAAAATCATCTAAAATAGAGCGAACCATAGGCTCTATCTTAGGAGGGTGGCAGGAGTACACATCTCTGTCAATCGCCATTCCGGGACGTTTAAATACTTTTGGCCCTTCATTGAAGAAACGGTTGATATCATTATCATCTATAAAAGTAATTTCCACCGGAATTGTATTTAAGAGAGCTGTAAGCTGAGGCACCGTCATATGTCCTCCGGGCATTACTATCTCATTTTCTAAGCCGGCTTTCACTTCTGTTTTAACATTTTCAGCTTCTTCCCACTGAGCATTTTCAACACCGAAGCATAGAGCATAATCCTTTGAATCTTGGTAAATACCAAACCATTCATCTTCCGTGAAATTCACCGCACAAATCGGGAAGAGAATGTTCTGCTCTTTGTATATCATCTCCTCTGCACGTTTAAGTACAGCGTCTGTCTGATTATTCCACTCTTCATTTCTTTCGGTTATTTTAGCAAGTTTTCCCAGTTCATCACGAATCTCATCATCTACTGTCCACATAACGGCTGAAGGTCCCGAAACCCCATACTTTACCTTAAGATGAGGATATAATAAATCCCCCTTCTTCGCATAGTGGATTGAAATATCACGAATCTTAGTAAAGGTTTCTTCAGCCCTTGTATTCTTATATTCCTCCAAAAGAGCTGTAAGAGCTTCATTTTCCTTTGTAAATGTATAGAGCGGATGACCTGTAATTTTTACAAGCTCTGCCGCACGCTCATGTTTATCTGAGTAATCTTTCTTAGGAAATGAATCACGCTTTGCAAGTTCAGCCGCTATTCTCTCCTTCATCAGAGAAGCTTCTACAGCCTTTTCGGCATTGGCAATCTTCTCTTCTTTGGTTGCGCCGTGAAAAAGTGCCGAGTGAATATCACAAAGCTTCTGAATCTCTGTAATCGGAGTTCCTTCCTTTATAAGCTCCTGCTCTGCCCTCATAATCTCAGAAGCCTCTACAGAAGCAAAATTCTTGACAAAGTCCGCTCTTACTGCCTCAAGATCTTCACCTTTTCCAAGTCTCTTAAGATAATCTTTTAACTGCTCTGTACGTGTCTTAGGCATTTCTTCATTTGATACAGGCTGTTCAGCTTCCGCTTTTCCTGCCATAACAGGCATTTCACCTGTAAGTTCAAAACCATGCGCCATAAATGCAGCTATTATATCAGGCATCGGAATACCCTTAACCATAGCTCCCTTAGGGATAGTCATAATCTTTCCCATCGAATTTCTCAGTTCTTCTTTTACTATTTCCGTGAAACCAAGTTCTACCATTATGTCTTTTATTTCAGGGTATTCATTGGTTAATTCAAATACTGTTTTACTAAAATCTATTTTCTTTGACATTGTATCTTCCTCCTACTTGTGATTTTATATGCTAAGAATAATATAATCTGCAGGAAGAGTATGTTGTTTTAACAACGAATAATTAAAAATCATTCTCAAATATCTTAATCCGCTCCAAAAGCCGTAAAATATATTGTCATAACAAAACTGAGCAAGGCAAACCAGGTAATAAGACAAAGCGGAAATGAAAATAATGCAAAGAATATGTCTTTTACAACCTCTTCTGCATTGACTTCTTTTTTTTCTTTATAGCGTTTCTTTTTCCCTTTCTCATCTATGAAATATACCCAAGGATCTGAGTAAAGAGCTTGAATTCCGAATTTTATAAAATATACCGGTATAGTAGGCACTGCAATGCAAAACCAGATTCCTGAACCTGCAAGATAAAGCCTTTCAAAATCAAATCCGTTTATAACCAGGGCAATAATTACCGGTAGGAAAAGAACCAACAGAGCTTTCATAATCATAGTAAATATTCTCGGAAAAGATTTGAAAACCAAGGTGACAACCTTCTCTTTACCTCCTAATATCAGCTTAAATACCGGTTTTTCTATCTTACGCTTAATTATGTCTTCTCTGAGAACCAGTTTTTCTCCTTCTCTTTTATAAGTCTGCTCACCCGAAGTGAAGATAGCTCTATACTTTTTAATACTGAACCAGTTGTTTCCGTCACTCTCAAACATAGCAAAAAATACAAGAAAATAAATCAGTCCCAACATTCCGGTTAAAGCCAGTGCAGAATTTGAATCTCCGCTTCCTAAAGTAACAGCAGTATAAAGACCCGCACAGGTTATGATAAAGGTCAAAAGTCCCCCAATCCACCACGGATACGCTACATATTTTGATTCTTTTTCAGCGCGTACACTAATTTTCCCGGTTTGTCCGTTTATTGCAACAATGCTTTTTTTACCTGAAATATAGTACACAGGCAGAAGTACAGGTATATTTACCACCTTATCTACCTTAGAGTGTATTGTAAGGCTTTTTGTCCCCCAGATTTTTGCCATTCCTCCCCTGTAATTCTCGGAAGTTTCATTGTCAAGTCTATTATCTATCTCTTTTTCGTCTATATCGGAAATCTTTATACGTTGTCCTGCAACATAAGAAAAATCAAATTCCTGAAGATTATCAAGATTAAATGGCTCCATGCAGTCTAAGACTCTGTTATCCATCTGCGAAGAGCAGTTAACAAATTCATCATTTAAATATCCGTCAGCTTGAAAATAACCGGATTCTCCGGCTCTGCTTACCTTACATCTCACAGGGCCTCTAACCATCTCATAAGGTAAATAATAGCCCTTTAAATCTTTTATTCTCTTCATCAAATATTTTGACTCAGGTTTATGTTTATTTTCTTTACACCATTTTTTAAGAATTTCCTCAGCTTCATCTTTTGTGACCGCAAACGGTATAATATTTTGAGGCATTTTTTCATCAAAGACATAGTCCTTTCGGACAAGACTTCGCCCACAAAATGTACAATTTGATATAGCTTCATCCTTTTCAAATACCAATGTAGCTCCACAGCCTGTACAGGATGTGGTGGACATGGAATAGTCCTTAGCAGACTCTTTCAATCTTTTAAACTGATTATCCTGAAATTCCAGTTTGTCCTGACGCGCCTTTTCAATCTCTACCTTACCTCCGCAAGAGGCACACCTGTAAATCTGATGAACAATATCAAACTTTGCCGGTGAGCCGCAACTCGGACAAGAGATGTTTAATATTTCTTTCCCCATACTCATTTTGTGCAATCTATGATTGCTTCCCCTTTCAAAGTTATATTATGACCAAAATTATTACCGGTTACTTTCCTATCTCGAGTCTTTGAATAATAACCTCATTTATGCTGATTATATCATTTTCTTGTCAATTATACTACTATTTATCGGTTCAAATAAAAACACATAATCAAACTCTGATATCAAGCCGGATTATGTGTTTCAAAATTAAGAAACAAAGTATGCAATTATAGTTAATATCCATAAATGTACAGGATAGAATATATAAAAGAAATATTTGCTAAACTTGTTGTACGGTCCATGTTCTCCATTGTAAAGATATAGAAACGGAATTACTGTTATAAACATAAAATCAGAATTATAGGCAAGCATTTTCACCGTCGCTGTCACAGTATCATAAGGAACGAAGAATATAGCACAAATAACCGCTGCAAGTACTATATATAAGATATTTCTGAGCTTCGCATTTTGATAAGTATAATAGGTGATTATCATAAACGGAAGTATCAGATAGCCGCCTTCTCCAATTACAAAACCTACAACAAAATTCACTGCAACTACAATGTATCTGGTAGATTTAGTATCTATATACTTCAATGCCGCCACTATAGTTACTCCGATTGCAAGTGTTAAGAAAATATTATTAGAAATCAAAATCTGCTTTGAGGCAAATAAAAACCCAAGTAAAATATTTCCCGAAAACATAATAGCTGCTGCCCCATATAAGCGGTATATATATTTTTTTATATCGTGGGTATATAGCACTCCTTCTACAGCTCCATAAGCAAACCAAACCGCCACACATCTGGTTAATATATGAAATATTCCGATTAAATCACCGGAAATCAGCCCGGGTACAAGGCTTAAATGGTCCGTTACCATAAGTAATGCCATAAATATTTTAATTTGAAATTGATTAAAGCCAAATTTTTTCATACTCATTTAACTCCTCAAGCAATAAGATTTTTTAGTTCATTTTATAACCTGCTATATCATACCTAACTTTACAATTAAAATCAATAAGTTATCTTGCTTTATTTTTATTACAAATTAGCACCTCACTTTGTTACTAGTGTGTTACTATCAGAGAGAAACGCCAAGAAACGCAGACAAAGAAAAATCCCATAAAATGGGGGGGTTGCCCAATTTTACGGGATGTAAAAATCGCTGTTTCTTATCTCTTACTGAACTGTGGAGCTTTACGGGCTTTCTTAAGTCCGTATTTCTTTCTTTCCTTCATTCTTGAATCACGAGTAAGGAAACCTGCTTTCTTAAGAGATGGACGATAGTCTGCATCTGCCTCAAGAAGAGCTCTTGAAATACCATGACGAATAGCACCAGCCTGACCTGTAGTTCCACCACCATGAACTGTAACGAGAACATCAAACTTCTCAACAGTCTGTGTAAGTGCAAGTGGCTGACGAACTATAGTCTTTAAAGTCTCAAGACTGAAATAATCATCTATATCTCTCTTGTTTACTACAATCTTACCAGTTCCTGCTACAAGATATACTCTTGCAACACTGCTTTTTCTTCTTCCGGTTCCATAAAATTTAACAGTAGCCAATGTAATATCCTCCCTTCACTCTAATTAATATCTGCTCTTGATCTCATAAACTTCAGGTTTCTGAGCTGTCTGTGCATATTCAGCACCGGCATAAACGTGAAGCTTAGTAAGCATCTTATTACTAAGAGTTCCGTTTGGAAGCATGCCCTTTACTGCGTGAGTAATAGCATCTTCTGGCTTTGTATTAAGAGTTTCCCTAAGAGTTTTCTGCTTAAGTCCACCAACATAATCACTGTGACGATAGTAAATCTTCTGGTCAAGCTTCTTACCGCTTACCTTAATTCCCTTTGCGTTAATAACGATTACATAATCACCGGTATCTACAAAAGGTGTATATTCAGGCTTTCTCTTACCTCTTAAAAGGTTTGCCACTTCTGTTGCAAGGCGTCCAAGTGTCTGTCCCTCAGCATCGATTACATACCATTTCTTCTCAACGCTGTTAGGGTTAGCCATAAATGTCTTCATGGTTATTCCTCCCAAAAATATTGTTAAAAGCACATTAAGGAGTATGTGCTGCTTCGTCTGTTATTATGTCAGAAAAAATATGTATCACCTTGACAGGATGTCCGGGCCTGCCTGAATAATAGCATAGTAATTCCGTCACAGCTATTTATTATACAGCTATAAAATTATCTTGTCAAGTAAAATCTTTCAAAATTATATCCACTATTTCATTTCCTGAAAGATAATCAGTATCAATAGTTTTATCTGCAGCCATTTCATACAATTCTTTTCTGTCAGTCATTAACCGTTCTACCTTAACAAGCTTATCTTCGCCGATAAGAAGAGGTCTGGTCTTATCTCCTTCAAGCCTCTTAACTACTGTCTCAGGCTTAATTCTTAGATAAAATACCTTACCGAGTTGTTTTAAAAGCGGAATATTCTCCTGATTATTGGTAACAATGCCGCCTCCGGTTGAAATTACCTTATTATCGGTACTTGCCAACAGATCTTTAAGGGTTTCGTTTTCAAGCCCTCTAAAATATGCCTCTCCCTTATCTGCAAATATCTCACTTATTTTACAGCCCTCATAAGCTTCGATAAGTTCATCGGTATCCACAAAAGTCATATCGGTCTTTTCCTCCAAAGCCTTACCTATTGTGGTTTTACCTGAACCCATAAATCCTATAAGAATTATGTTTTTCATCATAATACTTCATCCAGCTGAGTTAATATTTCCCTTACCTCTTCGATATCCATCTGTCCCGGCGCACTCGACCTTCCTATACTGGCAAAAGTAATGGATGAGCCTGTAAATCCTCCGAGAAGTCTTGTTACCCTTCCCATATTTCCCATAGCTATACTGATTATAGGCTTTGGATTAGGGCGGGTGTAAGTAAGAATAGTTGCTGTCATTATTCTCATTACATCTTTCTTCTTATGCGGCATGGTTGCAATTTTAAGAATATCCGCATTACAGTTGTCAATAACCGACATTCTGTAAACCAGTTCAGCAGTATCCGGTGTGCCCTCATAATCATGATAAGAGCCGATTACCTTCACATTTGTGAAACTATGGATTTCATCAATTATATCTCTTGCTTTTAGCTTAAATGAAAATACTTCAACATCAATAAGGTCGGTAATTCCGGCATTTGCAACAGACAGAATCAAATCTTTGTACTTCTCATTTTCTATTTCCTTACCGCCTTCAAGTAAGGTTCTAAAGGTATAGATTATAGGCATTTCTCCGATTATTCCCCGCATTTCAGTCAAAATCTCATTATGAAAATCCTCATCAAATTCGCCCTCAGTAAGACTGTCAGCTCTCCACTCAATGAGATCCGCCTTGCTTTCTACTGCCTTTTTTGCCGCTTCAAGTACCTCAGCTTTGCTTCTTCCCATTACAATAACACAGATTTTAGGTTTGCCCTCACCAATAGTTAAATTTCTTACAGTTACGTCCATAGTCGGCTCTCCTTTCTTCTAAAAGAACTTGCTTCTTACTTCTTCAACCGGCATATCTTTCCCTGTATAAAGCTTAAAAGCATATACCCCCTGCCATAACAACATCCCTTTTCCGTCTATACAGGTACAACCTGCTTCACCTGCTTCTCTTAAAAGCCTGGTTTCTACCGGATTATAGACCACATCAGCCACAACAAGATTTTTATGAAAAGCTGATATATCTCTAACCACAGATTCATTATCAAGCGGTTTCATGCCTGCCACGGTTGCATTTACAAAAATATCCGCCTGCTTGATTGTTTCTGTATATTTTGCCTCATCCAAAATATCATGAATATTTATAACCACATCCGGAATCTCTTTTTTGATTCTTTCTATAGTTACTAACATCCTGTTAAAAGATTCACTTTTTTTATTGAAAATATGTATTTCACCTGCACCATCCAAGGCTAACTGTACTATAATTGATGTTGCAGCCCCCCCTGCTCCCGCAACCACAATTTTTTTATTTTTTACGGTAATATTATGGGCTTCAAGATTCTTTACAAAACCTGTTCCGTCTGTATTATAGCCTATCAACCTGCCGTTCTCATTGACTACCGTATTTACCGCACCTACAAGTCTTGCTGCAGGAGATAATTCATCTATATAAGAAATTACGTCATTTTTACAGGGCATTGTTAGGTTGAATCCGCGCATATTATAAAGCCTTGCAGCCGAAACAGCTTCTTTCAGCCCTTCTCTGCCTACATCTATAGCAACATATACATAGTCCAATCCAAGTTTTTCAAAACTGTAATTATACATTGCAGGCGAGCCCGAATGTTCCACCGGTGAGCCAAACAAAGCAAGCAGTCTTGTATGTCCCGTAATATTCATATCAGCCCTCTGATTTTCTTTCCTTTTCGTAGGCATTTAATACAATTTTTTCAAGATATCTTTTTAAAACTATCTGTATTTCTTCTTTTTTATCAATAGGATTAAGAAGAATAGATGTGATTCCTGCCTTTTTAGCTCCCCAGATATCTGTAAAAAGCTGATCTCCTACAAATACTGTTGTTTCTTTCTTTGTTCCCATCATTCGCATAGCTTTGATATAGTTGGCAGTATCCGGTTTTCCCGCCTTATAAATATAGAGAGAACGAATATTTGTATTAAATCTTTTCACTCTCTCTAATTTATTATTTGACAGTAAAAATGTCTTGAATCCCATTTTTTTCAGTTCGCTAAACAGTTTTTCTATTCTTTCATCGGCATCCGCACCATGAGGCACAAGAGTATTGTCAATGTCAAATATCAATCCTCTTATACCTTTCTTATACAGCCCGTCAAAATCAATCTCATAAACTGAGTTTTTCCTTAAATCCGGGTAAAATTTTCTAAATATTTTCATCATACCAGTTTAATGTTCTCGTTAGACTGTTCAGCCTGTTCAAAGGTGTCTAAAATCTCCTGACCGTATTCTCCCAGATTAATCTCCAGCAAATCAACATCTTCAAAGGTAATCTCTGTGGAGTCCTCTATTGAAAGCAAATACTCCAAAAGTGTGTCTGTGTCTGTAATACTGTCTTCTTCAAGGTTAAAAACTCCTTCAAGATATGAATGAGCCATAGCTTTTGTAGCCATTTCTCCGCAATCAATAACAATTTCTTCCATACTTACCGCTCTCCTTTTTAAATCAAAATACTTTGTATACATAATTTATGCCACAATCATGTATGCTTGTCAATAACTATTCTGCTAATCTTATTCCATCATTTTCAATGACAATGATTCTCTCTTTATAGAGTCTACCGATTGCCCTCTTAAAAGCAGCCTTGCTCATATTAAATTCTTTTTTTATCTCTTCGGCATCACTCTTGTCCCAATAAGGCAGGCTTCCCCCTGCTGCCTTTAATTTATCAAGTATAACCTCTGAATCTGCATCCATCTGTACATAGGCTTTCTGCCTGAGTGAAAGGTCTAACTTTCCGTCTTCCTTTACTTCAAGCACCCTCGCCTCTATTTCTTCGCCTGCCTTAAGTTCTTTATGAAGCTCCTTCTTCGGAACTAAAGCAGAGTATTTATTATCTACCGCCACATAGGCTCCAAACTGCTCATGTATCTGATAGACCGTTCCTTTTACCATATCATCCTTCCGATAAGGAGGCAGAAGTGAAAGTCTTGAATACAAATCCATGGTTGCACAAAGTCTGTCACTTAAGTCAACATACATTGCTACAAGGATTTCATCTCCCGCTTTAATATCATAAATCTGTTCCTTAAAAGGTAAAAGCAAATCCTTTGGAAGTCCCCAGTCTAGGAAAGCCCCTATTTTTGTAACTTCCTTCACCTTTAATTTTTTTATTTCACCAACCTTGATAAGCGGTTCAATTTTGGTAGCTATCATCCTGTCTTCCGAATCTTTATAGAGAAATACCTCTATTTCGGAACCCGGCTTCATATCACCTGTTACCTGATTTTTAGGAAGGAGTACCTCATCTTTGACATCCCTGTTTTTGTCATCTTTTTTTTCTATATCCGTTAAATACAGGCCAAAGTCCGTCTTTTTTACCACTACCAATGTCTGTGTATAGCCTAATCTCATTTTCTTCCCTCTCTATCTGAGTTCAAACTCAACCTTTGCAAAATTCTCTCCTACTTCATTTTCTAAAGATACAAATATCTTCTTATTTTCAGTATCAAAATAATAAACAGGTACCATTATCTCATCAAGAACCGCTGCTTTTTTATACTCAACCCTGATTTGCCTAAGATTATTTATTTCAAAGCTCTCAGGCATAAAATCAAGTGCTATTCTTACATATTCTCTGTTATTCATATGGTAATTTGAATCAAGGTGTGACTCTCTTACCTTTAACTCTTCTGCTTTTATGATTTTCTCTGCATTCTCCGGTATAGCTATCTTTCTGTCAGCCTTTTCCATAGGAAATTCTTTGTCTATTTCAAAGCCTGTTCCCTCTTCCTGCTCATACTTTACAGGCTTGCCCTTCTTTGTATCCACATAAAACCAGATAGAATTTGCGTAGGCACATACTTCTTTCGCTTCATTATACATAATGAAATTCCTAAGTCCGTAAAAGCCTTTAATCTCATAAGCTCTGGTCTCGACTTCTATTTCCTCATCTATCTTTGGTCTTGAATTAATTACAATCTGCCATGAACTTAGAAACCAGGCTCTGTCCATCTTAATAAGCTTTTCCCTGTCAAGTCCCGCTTCATTTCCATGAAAGGTAGAGCAATCCTGAAAATAACTTATAAGATGTGGAACGGTAAGTTTACTGTCCTTTCCTGTTTCGCTGAATCTCACCTTACTTTTAAATGTATACATTGTCGGCTTCCTCCATTTCTATTATGCTGTCCACCAACCCCGAATTTCTCCTCATCTCGCTCTCATTTTGAATCATTTCATATACCGAACTTTCACTTCCTACGATTGTAACACATTTTCTTGCTCTTGTAACTGCTGTATACAAAAGATTTCTGTTAAGCAATGGTTTAGGTGCATTTAAAAGCGGAATTATAACCGCAGGATATTCACTTCCCTGCGATTTATGTATGGTAACAGCATAGGCAAGGTCTAATTCTTCCAAGTTAGAGTTAGTATACTCTACAAGTTTTCCTTCATCAAATTCCACGGTAACGGTTCCCGCAAATTCATTTATATCCCTTATAATTCCACAATCTCCGTTGAAAACTCCCATACCTGTTTTAACTGTAATCCCTCTGGCTGTAACAATTTTCCACTCTATCTGATAATCATTTTTTATCTGCATCACCTTATCATTTACACGAAAAATCATTTCTCCCCATTGTTTCTCTTTTTTATCAAAAGACGGAGGATTAATATACATCTGCAGAATTTTATTTAAATTTTCAACTCCCAATTCTCCTTTTCTGGAAGGAGTCAAAACCTGAATATCATACTTTGTGGCAGCTACATAAGGAGGCAGTTTTTCTGCAATCAGACTTACCAATGCTCTTTGTATCTGAAGGGCATTATTCATTGAAAGCATAAAAAAATCCTTGCTCTTATTATCCAGATTAATTCTCTTTCCGGCATTTATTTTATGGGCATTGGTTATAATATCGCTTTCCGCTGCCTGTCTGAATACTTCATTCAGCCTTACCACATTGAATTTTTCAGAACTGATTATATCCTTAAGCACCTTACCCGGCCCTACACTCGGAAGTTGGTTCACGTCTCCTACCAAAATCAGCCTTGTACCTACAGTTATAGCTTTAAGCAGGGAATACATAAGGTAAATATCCACCATGGACATCTCATCTATAATTATAACATCAGCCTCAAGAGGATTGGCTTCATTTCTTTCAAAGCGCATGGAACCGCCCTCTTCCGGATTTCCGTTAAGCTCTAAAAGCCTGTGTATGGTCTGAGCCTCCTTGCCCGTTGTTTCAGTCATCCTCTTTGCCGCCCTGCCTGTAGGTGCCGCAAGCAGGATTTCCATGTTCTGTGTTTCAAAAAGCTTGATTATAGCATTTATTGTGGTTGTCTTTCCTGTGCCCGGTCCGCCCGTAATGATAACAAGTCCGCTTTCTACAGCTTCATACACAGCCTTTCTTTGTAAATCTTCAAGCTTTATTCCTACCTTTTCTTCTACCTCTTTTACCTTGGCTTCCATAACCTTAACATTATTTTCACTTTTGGCATTTAAGTCTAACAGCTTTCTTGCAACCGTCAGCTCCATATAATATAAATTGTTGTTGTAAACTCTGCGCTCTCCGTTAATCTCTTTTAGAACTATTTTTCTTTCTATAGTAAGTTCATAAATATCATTTTCAAATTCAATCTCAGAAATTCCAATCAGCCTCTTGGTCTCTTCCAACAAACTCTCAAAAGGAAGATAAGTATGTCCGTTCGATGCGGCTATACTTAAAGTATATAAAATTCCTGCCTTCATTCTCAAGGAGGATTCAGGCGGAAAACCCATTTTAAGCGCAATTTCATCCGCAGTCTTAAATCCCACTCCTGCAATATCATCCGCAAGCCTGTATGGATTGTCACGTACAACCTTCATGACCTTGATTCCATACTCTTTATATATCTTCATAGCAAGGGTATTGGAAACTCCATACTGATTAAGAAAAAGCATGGCTGTTCTAAACTCTCTTTTTTCCTCAAACTGAGTGCCTATCTCCATAGCTTTTTTCTCTGTAATCCCCTTTATTTCAGCCAGTCTTTCAGGCTCACGCTCAATTATATTAAAGGTTTCATCCCCGAATTTCTTTACTATTTTGGCAGCCAAGGCCTGTCCTATACCCTTTATAATGCCTGAACCGAGGTATTTCTCCATAGCCACAGAAGTTTCAGGTTCTTTTATCTCATAAGAGGTAACATTGAACTGAATACCGTATTGCTTATGCTCTACAAAACTTCCTTCGGCTATAATCCCGTCTCCCTCGGTTATATCCGCAAAATAGCCGGTACACATAACCTCATCGCCTTCTACGCTGAGGCTTGCAACCGTATATGCATTCTCTTCATTTCTAAAAATGATTTTCTCCACATAACCATTAATAGTTTCTATTTCCAAAATACTATCTCCTATACTTAACAAGCCTGCATACAGTTATTAACCATATGCAGGCGATTTAAGTCATATTATTTGCAAAGTAATCTGTAAATAATATCCTTCTTATATCAATTTACTTTTCAGAGCCGCCCCCGGCAGGTACTGAAGCAACAGTGTTTCTCTTCATGGACTCATATAGCATCTTAGCTATACCCAAGTCTGTATTCTTTGTAAGAATCTCAGCCTTATCTTTAATAAAAGTATCATTAAACATAGACAGATATTCATTATCCTTCTCAGAATCTACACCGTCTATATGAGATATTTCTTCCATTTTAGCCATAATCTGCTCAACCATATAAGACTCAAAGGATTTGCAGGCTTTCATAAGCTCTTCATCATCAGTAGTATTCTCTGCCCTTTTCACTGAATCTGTAAGCTTCTTTGTAACCATTCCGTTGGCGGTATTCTCCATAAGCCCATTGTAATAGTTATTGTTAATAGAAAGGAAATCCATTATTACCTCCTAAGGTTATTAGCCTGCTCAAGCATCTCATCAGAAGCGGTTATAGCCTTTGAATTAAGTTGATATGCTCTCTGTGTAACTATCATATTTACCATTTCATCCGCAGCGGATACATTGGAACCCTCAAGATATCCTGATTTGATAAGGCTCTTGTTAAGTCCTGCGTCTGTATCCTCACTTCTTGCCTCTCCCGAAGCAGGAGTTTCATAATAAAGGCTTCCGCCGCTTCTGTTAAGTCCTGCAGGGTTATTGAATTGATAAAGTGCTATTTTCCCAAGATTATCATATCTTGTTGTACCGGCTTCCTTATCATCTACTCTGTGAAGTACATTTCCGCTCAAATCTATACTTATATCTTTAGGATCCCATTTACTGTCTATTTTAATAGGATCTCCCTTTGTGCTAAGAACCGGATTCCCGTCCGAAGTAGTCAGCTCCCAACCATCGGCAGAGGATGAAAGCACCATATGACCGTTTCTTGTATAGGCGGTCTTTTCACCTACCTTAACCGCAAAAAAACCGTTCCCCTGAATAAAGAGGTCAAGCATCTCTCCGGTATCAAGAGCTGCACCCTGGGTAAACTTAGCGGTAATAGAAGCATTGCGCACACCAAGTCCGACCTGTACTCCGATAGGCTTCGGATTACCTTCGCTGTCAGTTGACTTTGTTTTAAGCTGTTGATAAAGCAGGGACTTAAACTCCATGCTCTGAGTTTTAAATCCTGTTGTATTTATATTTGCAATATTATTAGAAATAGTATCAAGATTCACCTGTTGTGCCATCATTCCCGATGCGGCACTCCACAAAGATCTAAGCATAATTAACCTCCTTCAGCCTTATCCAACCCTGCCAACTGAATTGACCGCACTTTCCATAATAGAATCTGAACTCTGAATCATCTTCTGTCCTGCTTCATAAGCTCTGGTTATAGTTATCAGGTTAACCATTTCACGAACCGAATTAACATTTGACTGTTCTATATATCCCTGTAAAACCTGAGCCTCAGACTCTTTTTCAGTGGCTCCCGCAACAGTCTGATAAAGGTTGTCCCCGAATTTTTCTATATAGTCATAGTTTTCAAAATCAACTACTTTAATCTTATCTATAACCTGATTATTTACTGAAACCGTACCGTCTATTCCTATAGAAATATCCTCAGAATCAAGCGGAACCTGTAAGACGCCGCTTTCAGTCCTAAGCTGATTGCCATATACATCTGTAACATGGCCATCCTTCGTAAGTCTGAAATTACCGTCCCTGGTATACTTGGTAGACTCATTTCCGTTCTTATCCACATATCTTACGGCAAAAAAACCTTCGCCTGAAAGTGCCAAATCATATTTTCCGGCAGTATCTCTGAGTGCACCCTGCGAGTAGTCTGTAAATACCTCACCTACCTTAACTCCCAGGCTCATCTGACCTATACTGTGGTCATTAAAAGCTTCGGATACATCCCTTATTTTTATGCCTAAAACCCTGTCAAATGACTGACTTGAAGAGCTTTCCATTTTAAATCCCGCTGTAGTTGCGTTTGCAAGATTATTAGTCATAATATCCATTCTTCTCTGTTCATTAACCATGCCTGTATAGGCTGTATAAAGGCTTCTAAGCATTTAAGTCCCTCCGTGTTTGGGCAGATTTTTCCTTACGTAAATATATCGGCAATAATTAAATAAGACTTAACCCCTATTACTCCCTAAATCCTGTTGTATTACTTAAGAACTCAACAAACTTACCCGTACCTATAGCCACACAGTTCATAGGATTCTCCGCTGTCACGGTACTAATGCCTGTTTTAGCCTCAAGAAGCTGTTCCATACCCCAAAGCATAGATCCTCCGCCGGTAAGCACAATTCCTCTGTCCGCTATATCAGCAGCAAGTTCAGGCGGAGTTTTCTCAAGTACCTGATGGACAGAATCAACTATCTGCTTGCAAGGAAGTTCAAGGGCTTCAAGAGTTTCATCAGAAGTAACTGTAATTGTATTTGGAAGTCCTGTAAGCAGATTCCTTCCTCTTACATCCAAGGTTACAAGTTCAGGACGCTTAAAGGCTGAACCGATCTTGATTTTTATTTCCTCAGCAGTCATTTCACCTATAAGAAGACTGTGCTTTTTACGCATGTATTTGATAATTGCATCATCAAAATCGTCACCGGCAACTTTTACAGATGCGCTCACAACAGAGCCGCCAAGTGAAATTACCGCAACATCACTTGTACCTCCACCAATATCTACTATCATATTACCACTTGGTTGAGAAATATCTATACCTGCACCTATTGCAGCAGCAATAGGTTCTTCAATTAGAAATACATCTTTTGCTCCTGCTTCCATAGTAGCGTCAATTACCGCTCTTTTTTCCACTTCAGTCACACCTGAAGGCATACAA
>ERZ773067.722-NODE-722-length-19126-cov-3.933616_pt1 | contig 19126 bp, 13 predicted proteins | sample MGYA00580622_ERZ773067 | MGnify/ENA primary metagenome ERZ773067 (study PRJEB29015, sample SAMEA2737998) | human oral metagenome | biome: human oral; feature: human-associated habitat; material: dental | place: China | collected 2113 ...
CCTGCTCAACAATCTGGCGGCCCAGGGCAAGTCGATCATTGTCATCTCCTCGGAGATTCCCGAGGTGCTGCGCCTCTCACAGCGCATCGTCGTGATGTGGGAGGGCCGCGTCACCGGCATCCTCAGCAATGAGGATGCCACCCAGAACTCAATCATGGCGCTGGCCACAGGCCAGGTCCCCACGACGACGAAGGAGTCAGCGTGAGCACCGTGCAGGCAACCACCCCCGATGCGGAGAAGAAGGTGCTCCGCGGCCAGCGGAAGAAGGGAGACCGGTCGGGATTCCTCAACCGGCACGGCTCCCAGATGCTGGTGGTGGTCTCCGAGCTGATCCTCGTCGCCGGCTTCTCGATCGCCAGCCCGTACTTCCTGCAGGTCGCGAACTTCTCGGCGCTGCTCCTGGACGCCTCCGTCTACGTCCTGCTCGCCCTGGGGCTGACCTTCGTCATCGCCACCGGGGGCATCGACCTGACTCCCGGCTTCGGCATCGCCTTCACGGGCGTCTGCCTGGCCGTGGCGATGAAGTGGGCCGCCGGAGCCGGAATGGGCACGGCGCTGGTCATCGTCATCGGCGTGGGCGTGGGCCTTCTTGCAGGAGCCCTGATGGGAACTATCAACGGCGTCCTCGTCGCCTATCTGCGGATGCAGCCGATGATCGCCACGCTGGCCATGATGCTCATCGCCTGGGGCATGGCCATGGTCATCTCCGGCACCTCCGCCATTCCGCTCTCAGAGTTCGACTCCTTCCTCAGGCTCGGTCAGGGCCGCACTCTCGGGGTCACGAACGCGCTGTACCTCATCGCGATCGTCGCCGCTGTCGCGGCCTACCTCCTCAACCGCACCCTCATCGGCATCAACAAAGTCTACGACTTGCACTTCGCTTCTATCTCCCGTCAGGTCACAACCATCGAAGAAATCAATGCGCAGACGCGCGATCTCGCAGCAAAGATCGAAGAGGTCAACCAAATCTACGCGCGGATGGTGCAAACCCTCAATATTATGGGCAACCCCTACGCGGCGATGGGCGGCGTAAATGCACAACCTGCCGCTGCCCCCGCCCAACAATCGCCCGAAGCACCGACGCAACCCACTTCAGCATCCTGAACATTCGCCCATGGCCATTCAAAAAAGACCGGTTTCGCCGCGGCAAAAGATGATTAACCTCATGTACGTCGTGTTGATGGCAATGCTTGCTCTCAACGTTTCGACGGACGTTCTCAAAGGTTTCTCGCTCGTAGGCAACAGCCTCGACCGCACCATCACCACGACGGAACAGGAAAACAAAGAGCTGCTCGCCGACTTCGAGGCGCAGTATCGCAAGAATCCCGTCAAGGTGCAGCCTTGGTGGGAAAAAGCGCAGGCTGTGCAGCGATCTGCCGACAGTCTTTGCCGCTACATCGAGGAACTCAAATGGGCCATCGCCCGAGAAACCGACGGTGCAGACGGCAACCCGAAAGACATTCAGCACAAGGATGACCTCGAAGCCGCAGGAGTAGTCATGCTCAACCCCGCCACACTTCGAGGACGACTCCTCTATCGTCGTGTCAATTATTTCCGAGATTTCGCCACTTCTTTTATTACCGATCGTCGACGTCGCGCCATTGTTGCCGCCAACCTCTCCACCGAGGTGCCGCAAGGTGAGGACAATATAGGAAAGAACTGGCAAGAGTACATGTTCGAGTCCATGCCTTCCATCGCGGCCGTCACGATGCTTTCGAAATTGCAGAGCGACGTTCGTAAAGCACAAGGCGAGGTGCTGCACACCCTTGCCGCCAATATCGGCGTAAAGGACATCCGCGTCAACGAACTCAACGCCTATGTGCTGCCCGAAGCCACGACGCTCTTCCCCGGCGACGAGTTTCGCTCGAGAGTCTTCATGGCCGCGATTGACACCACGCAGCGCCCTGAAATTTATATCAACGGTCGGCGCATCAGTGCCGACGGTCGTTACAACTTCCGCGTCGGCGCGCCCGGCAGCTACGACTTTCGCGGCTATATCACCATGCCCAACGCAGCAGGTGAGATGGTTCGTCGCGAATTCTCACAACATTATACTGTCATCGCCCCGCCCACCGGTGCAACGGTGGCCGCCGATCTGATGAACGTGCTCTATGCCGGCTACGACAACCCCATTTCCGTCAGCGCATCGGGCATCTCTTCCGACAAAATCCACCTGAGCATGAGCGGAGGTACGCTCAATGCGAAAGGCAACGGCAAGTATGTGGCGCGCCCCGCCCACGTCGGGCAAGATGTCACCTTCACTGTCACAGGAGAAGTGGGCGGCAAGAGCCAAACCATGGGCGCGTTCTCTTTCAAAGTACGAAAACTCCCCGATCCTGCGGCATTTATCACGATAGACGGCGACCAGTTCCGCGGAGGCCGCATCGCCAAGGGAAATATTGTCGGTGCCACGCGATTGGATGCCGCGATCGACGACGGACTCCTCAACATTCCGTTCACCGTGCGCTCCTTCGAATGCGTCTTCTTCGACCGTCTCGGCAATGTCCTCCCGCGTCCTTCCGCCGGCGCCGCGTTCACCGAAGCCCAGCGCGACCTCATTCGCCAACTCTCTCGCGGCAAACGTTTCTACATCAGCAACATCCATGCCGTAGGTCCCGACGGCATCGAGCGCACGCTCAACGGATCGCTCGAAGTGATCATCAATTAAAACGTACTCCCCACAATGCAGCTCACCGCGCATCTCCCTCGTCTCCTTCTCCTCTTCGGTCTCACCGTAGCCCTCCACACTGCGGCGCAGCCCCCCGCCCGTCAGCGCGAGTCCGGCAACACCGAATCGCGCACCGCGGCGTCTACCGAAAGCGCCCCCCGTTCTACCGCCACCGCAGCGAAAGGCAAAGTGCTTGGCAGCATCCGCGAGTTTCCCACCGCCACGTCCATGCCGCAAGATGCCGCATGGCGCCGCGACATCTACCGAGAAATCGATCTCACCCGCGATGCCAACGCTCCACTTTACTATCCCGTCACGCCGGGAGCGGGACGCGAAAACCTTTTCGTCCATCTTTTCCACCTCATTCTCCGCGGCAAGATCAAAGCCTACGAGTACACTCCCGACGCGATGGAGCACTTCGACGAGAAACACGTGGTGAAAGGCAAGAAAATCTTGGAGGACAATCACATCTTCCACGAGACCAACGACGGAAAGCTGCGCGTCAATGACGCCGACCTCCCCTCCGAAGAAGTGAAACGCTATTATCTTAAAGAAAGCGTCTACTTCAATCAGCACACCGGCACCTTCAGTACGCAAGTAGAAGCCCTCTGTCCGCTCATGGTCAGCGGCGATTTCGGCGACGGCAGCAGTCAAACCACCCCGCTCTTCTGGGTCAAGTACGAAGAAGCCGCCCCCTATCTCGCCAAGCTCTCGCTCATGAGCAGCAATCTCAATAATGCCGCCGAAATATCGGCCGACGATTTCTTCAACACCAACCGCTACGAAGGTCCGATCTACCAAACCAAGAACCTCCAAGACCGCACCCTTGCGCAAATTGCCCCCTCTGATTCGGCGCGCACCAAAGTGCGTGAGCAGATCGAAGCCGAGATTCGCACCTTCCAGCGCAATGTTTGGATGGGCGACAGCGTTCGTTCCAAGCAAACAGCGGACACTTCCAAAGTAGAAAGCACAGACGGCGAGCAGCGCAAGGTCGCTTCGCGCAAGGTCGCGCCCGAAAAGCTCAAGAAGCAGAAAACTCCCAAACCCCAAACGTCATCACCCCGTTCGTCGGCCACCCTCTCCGTGCGTCGACAGCGTCACTGATTTCTCTAACCTCCCTTTGCCGTTCTTGCCCGAGGCCATTTGTTCCCCGAGCACGACGGCATTTTTTTCGCACCATCATGAAAGTCATCAATTTCGCCGAGCACAACACCGTCATCAACAACTACATCGCCGAGCTGCGTGACGTAGACATTCAGAAAAACCGCGCGTGGTTTCGTCAGAACCTCCGTCGCATCGGCCACGCCATGGCCTACGAAGTGTCGAAGACCCTCACCTACAGCGAAAAGACCGTGGAAACGCCCCTCGCTACCGCCCGCGTGAACACCACCGACGACCGCATCGTCATCGGCACCGTCCTCCGTGCCGGTTTAGCCCTCCACGAAGGATTCCTCGACGTCTTCTCCGGTGCCGACAGCGCCTTTGTCAGCGCCTACCGCAAGGAAGGTCGCAAGGAAGACATCGAGATTTGCGTCGAATACATCGCCTCGCCCGATCTCAACGGCTGCACCTTCATGCTCGTCGACCCCATGCTCGCCACCGGAGGTTCCTTCAATTTGGCCTACCAAGCCTATCTCACCAAAGGAACGCCCGCTCATCTGCATATCTGCGCCGTCATCGGTTGCGAAGAAGGCGTGAAGCGCCTCGGCGAACTCTTCCCCTCGGACGATGTCACGCTCTGGATTGCCGCCATCGACCCCGTGCTCAACGACAAAGCCTACATTGTCCCCGGTCTCGGCGACGCCGGCGACCTCTGCTACGGCGACAAACTCTCCGACTGATCGGCGCAAGGCAATAGCCCTTCGCTTCGTCCACTCCAACTCTCGTTCCTTCCGTCCAAGGTGTGGCGCTCGGCGTCACACCCTCTTCTGTTTTTTCTCCTTCGCCCATGCTCCGGCTTCGTTTTCTCCCCCTTCTTTTCTGCTTGCTCCCCCTTTTCGTCTCCTGTCTCAAGGACGAACCGGCCGGCATTGAGGCCGACATCGTGAGTATTCACCTCGAACCGACCGCCACCGCCCGTTTGCTCGGGGCAACGGTCGCTCCGGTGCGCCAAGTGCCCGCCCATGACACCGATATTGTCTTCACCCTCGCCGCCGATGCCGACACCGCGCTGCTGCGCACCCTCTCTCCGACCTTTACGCTCAGCCCCGGCGCCACGCTCCGCTGTCTCGACGGCGCACAGCCCGACTTTCGTCAGCGTCGGCGCGTCGTTTATGAAGTGACCTCCCAAGATCGCCGGTGGCAGCGCCGCTACACGTTGAGTTTCGTCCCCGCGGCCGATTTCCCGGAGTTCTTCGGGTTTGAAAATCACGCCCTCAACTCGCCCGATCCGCACTATTTCACTTGGTTTGAAAAGAACGCCGACGGCACCGCCCGCCACTTCTGGGCAAGCGGCAACCCCGGTTTCTTGTTGAGCCGCTACGATGCGAAGCCCGACGAGTATCCCACGAGCGTGGAAGCCAAGGGACGCACCGGCACCGCCTTGCGCCTCGTGACACAAAGCACCGGCGAACTCGGCGCAGCCTTCGGCAAACCCATCGCCGCCGGCAATCTTTTCGTCGGCAGCTTCGATCTCGCCGGCGCCCTCCTCAATCCCCTCGCCGCCACCCGCTTCGGCGTGCCGGTCAACCGCATTCCCACGCGTTTCTCGGGGTACTACAAATGGCAACCCGGCGAAGTCTTCACCAACGTCCAACGGAAGGGCGCACAAGGCCCGGCTCCCGACGGAAAAGACGCGCCGCGCATCTACGCGGTGGCTTATCGTAATGTCGATGCGCAGCGCAATGCCGTCACGCTCGATGGGAGCAACATTCTCTCCTCGCCGCTTGTCGTCGCCGTGGCACTTCTCGATGATTTCACGGTGACGGGCGTCCAAGAGAGCAGTGCTTGGGTGCATTTCGATCTGCCTTTCGCCCGCCGCGCGCCCATCGACGATCGTTTGCTCGACCGTCACGGCTACAGCCTCGCCCTCGTGTTCACCTCCTCGCGCGACGGGGCTGAATTTGCCGGCGCAGTCGGTTCGACGCTCCTTGTCGACGACTGTCGGCTCACCTTCTAAATGGCCGTTCATCGCGCTTCTTTCCCCTTTCATCCCGCTTAGCTCATGCACGTTCTTCGTTCTTATTTCCATCTTGGCCGCCTTCGCCTGTTGGTTGTGGCCGTGGCCTCCTTCCTTCCCCTCTGCGCCGCCGCCCACCGCCCCGATGCCGAACCCGTTGCGCGCTGGTCGGTGCGTCCCGGCGTGGGGTATACGCTCGGTGCGCTCGTTCCCACCCCGGTGCCCGCCGAGTTGCGCGCCGTCGACCACTATGCGCCCGTGGGCGGCCTGCGCTTCGGCGCGGATGTGGTCTATCGTACCGGCACGGCCGTCGATTGCTCGCTCGGTGCGTATTTCACCGATCGCGGCATGGACACCGAGGTGCGCGTCAGCGGCTATCGCACCCAAGTGGTGCAGGGCAGTCAGCACCTCTCGGGCTATTTCTTCGGCACGAACACGACGCGCGCTCGTTTGCGGGGGCTTTTCGTCCCCGTCGCCCTGTGCTATCCCCTCGGACGTTGCACCCTCACGGGCGGCGCTTACCTCGAATGGTACAGCCTCACGCAGTTTTCCGGTACGGCCTCCGACGGTTATCTGCGTGTCGACCGCCCCACAGGCGACAAAGTGCTGATCGGGGCGAAGAACAACGGGAGTGCGTCCTACGATTTCGGCGACCGGCTCAACGACAGCGGCTTCGGTCTGCACTTGGGTGGGGAGTATGCGCTTTCGAAGCGCTTCTTGCTCAACGCACAGCTCACGTGGGCGCTCACACCGGCCTTCGATCGCAGCTTCACCGCCGTGCCCACGCCCTTGCACCCCTTCGGTTTCACCCTCGGCGTGAACTATGTGCTGAGCGGCGTGCGCTGATCGCCGCATCTCCTCTGCTGCCGCTCGCCCTTGCGCGGCAACCCATTTCTCATTGTCTTCTTTCGGGGATCTCACACCGTCTGTTGTGAGATCCCCGATTGTTGTTTGGCAAAACGCCGCGACTTTTGGGCAAAACTCCACGACTTTTGCGAGAAAGTTGGGGAGAAAAAATGAAAACTTGGGCGCTTTCTTGCACAGGCACACACCGGGAGTGGACAAGGTGAGGGCGAGCGGGGTGTTTTTGAGGGCGAGATGCCGAGCGCTTCGGTGGCAGAGGGGAAATTTCGGAGGCGGTGGTCGGCGAGGGGCGACCGGTGAGAGCGAGGCGGCGTTTTATGTCGCGAGCGCGCGGAGAAATATATGAAGCGAAGCGCGGTCGGCCGACAATAAATGCGTAACTTTGCCGCGCACATCGTATTTAATCCCCCATACATAATACACCTGCTCAAAATGATTTTCTTTTTCAGCACCCCCGTACGAAGCATCATCGCCACAGCGGCCGATCATCGCCTCGACGCCGAAGAAATGAAAAAACTTTGCTGGCTCTACGGAGAGGCTACCCCGATCGAAGGCGATCGTGTGGTAGGACTCTTTGTCGGACCGCGCCGCGAAATGGTAACTCCTTGGAGCACAAATGCCGTTGAGATCACGCAAAACATGAATCTCAACGGCATTTCGCGCATTGAAGAGTACTTCCCCACGACGACCGAGGAGGAGCACGACCCGATGCTGCAGCGCATTTACGACGGACTGGACGATACGCTTTTCACCGTTGACCATACGCCCGAACCCATTCGCACGGTCGATGATCTCGAGGCCTACAATGAGCAGGAAGGACTTGCACTTTCGCCCGCCGAGATCGAATATCTCCACGGCGTGGAGCGCCAACTCGGTCGCCCCCTCACCGACAGTGAGATCTTTGGTTTCGCGCAGCTCAACTCCGAGCACTGCCGCCACAAGATTTTCGGCGGCACGTTTGTCATCGACGGCGAGGAAATGCCCTCCGCCCTCTTTGCCATGATCAAACGCACCACGAAAGAAAATCCGCACCGCATCCTTTCGGCCTACAAAGACAATGTGGCGTTCTCCGAAGGCCCCGTTGTGGAGCAGTTTGCCCCCGCGCGTCACGACACGTCCGATTATTTTGTGATTCGCGACATCGAAAGTGTCATCTCCATTAAGGCCGAAACGCACAACTTCCCCACCACTGTCGAGCCGTTCAACGGCGCTTCGACCGGTACGGGCGGTGAAATCCGCGACCGTATGGGAGGTGGTGTCGGTTCGTTGCCCATTGCCGGCACGGCGGTCTACATGACGGCCTATCCCCGTTTGGACAATCAGCGTCCGTGGGAGAACGATATGCCTGCCCGTCCCTGGCTTTACCAAACGCCGCGCCAGATCCTCACGAAGGCTTCCAACGGTGCTTCGGACTTCGGCAACAAGTTCGGCCAACCCCTCATTGCCGGTTCGGTGCTTACCTTCGAGCATGCCGAAAATGGCGAAAACTACGCTTTCGACAAAGTGATTATGCTCGCCGGCGGTGTGGGCTACGGCACGAAGCGCGACTGCCTCAAAGGCACGCCCGAGAAGGGCAACAAAATCGTGGTGGTCGGTGGCGACAACTACCGCATCGGTCTCGGTGGCGGCTCGGTTTCGTCGGTCGACACGGGGCGTTACAGCTCGGGCATTGAGCTCAATGCCGTGCAACGCGCCAACCCCGAAATGCAGAAGCGTGCCGCCAACCTCGTTCGCGCCCTCTGCGAGGAGGAACACAACCCCGTGGTGTCGATCCACGACCACGGTTCGGCCGGTCACGTCAACTGTCTGTCCGAACTCGTCGAAGAGTGCGGCGGCACCATCGATATGAGCCGCTTGCCCGTGGGCGATCCGACGCTTTCGGCCAAGGAAATCATCGCCAACGAGAGCCAAGAGCGCATGGGCTTCCTCATTGAGGAACAACACATCGACGACGTGCGCCGCATTGCCGAGCGCGAACGTGCGCCCCTCTATGTGGTGGGCGAAACCACGGGCGATGCGCACTTCGCCTTCGAACAAGCCGACGGCAAACGCCCCTTCGACCTCGACGTCGCACAGATGTTCGGCCACTCGCCCAAGACGGTGATGACCGACGTGACGGTGAAGCGCGAATACGCCCCGGCCGTTTACGACGAATCGCAGCTCGAAACCTATTTGCGCAACGTGCTTCGCCTCGAAGCCGTGGCCTGCAAAGACTGGCTCACCAACAAGGTGGACCGTTCTGTGACGGGTAAGGTGGCGCACCAGCAGTGTCAGGGCGAACTCCAACTCCCCTTGGCCGACTGCGGCGTGGTGGCGCTCGACTATCGCGGTCGCGCCGGTATCGCCACCGCCATCGGCCACGCCCCGCAGGTGGGATTGGCCAGCGCCGAAGCCGGTTCGGTGATGGCCGTGGCCGAGTCGCTCACCAACATCGTGTGGGCGCCGCTCGCCGACGGACTCAACAGCGTGAGTCTCTCCGCCAACTGGATGTGGCCGTGCCGTTCGCAGGCCGGCGAAGACGCGCGTCTCTATGCCGGTGTGAAGGCGTTGAGTGATTTCTGCTGCGCCCTGCACATCAACGTGCCGACGGGTAAAGACTCGCTCTCGATGACGCAACAATATCCTGACGGCAAGAAGATCATCGCCCCCGGCACCGTGATCGTCAGCGCCGGCGGCGAAGTGAGCGATGTGCGCCGTGTGGTGCGCCCCGTGGTGGTCAACGACCCCGCTTCGCGCCTTTATTATATTGACTTCTCCTCCGCACCGCTTGCCCTCGGCGGCTCGGCCTTCGCTCAGACGCTCGGTCGCGTGGGTAGCGACGTGCCCACGGTAGCCGACGCCGAAGCCTTCCGCCGTGCGTTCGCCGCGGTGCAAAAGCTCGTGTCGCAAGAACTCCTCCTCGCCGGTCACGACGTGAGCGCCGGTGGTTTGGTGACGACTTTGCTCGAAATGTGTTTCGCCAACACCAAGGGCGGTCTCGAACTCTCGCTCGACGCGCTCTCGCCCGCCAGCGATTTCGCGCACACCCTCTTCGCCGAAAACCCCGCTGTGGTGGTGCAGGTGGCCGATGCGCACAACGAGGCTTTCTCGGCCGTACTCGCCGAAGCCGGCGTGGCCGCCGTCGAACTCGGTCGCCCCGTTGAGGGTCGCACCCTCACGCTCCGCCGCGCCGGTCGCCAACTTGCGCTCGACATCGACGCCTTGCGCGAGGATTGGTACGGCACTTCGGCCGAGATGGACACGTTCCAAAGCTTCCACGGTTGCGCCGAACAGCGCGCACACAACTATAAGTCGCAGCCCCTCCACTTCCGTTTGCCCGCTTCGTTCGACGGATCGTTTGCCTCCCTCGGTGTTTCGCCCGATCGCCGCACACCTTCCGGCGTGCGCGCCGCCATCATTCGCGAGAAAGGCACGAACGGCGAGCGTGAAATGGCGTATATGCTCCATCTCGCCGGCTTCGACGTGAAGGATGTCACGATGACCGACCTTGTGAGCGGCCGCGAAACCCTCGATGAGGTGAACTTTATCGTCTTCTGCGGTGGTTTCTCGAACAGCGATGTGCTCGGTTCGGCCAAAGGTTGGGCGGGTGCTTTCCTCTTCAACCCGAAGGCCAAAGCCGCTCTCGACCGCTTCTATGCTCGCCCCGACACCCTTTCGCTCGGTGTCTGCAACGGTTGCCAGTTGATGGTCGAACTCGGTTTGGTGAACCCCGAACACACCGACCGCCGCGCCCGCATGTTGCACACCGACAGCCACAAATTTGAAAGCGGTTTCGTGGGTGTCGACGTGGCGCCCAACGACACGGTGCTCTTCAGCAGTCTTTCGGGCAGCCGTCTCGGCATTTGGATTGCCCACGGTGAGGGTAAGTTCAACCTCCCCCGTCCCGTAGCCGACTACAACATCGTGCTTTCGTACGCTTACGACCAGTATCCCGCCAATCCCAACGGTTCGGACTACAACGCCGCGGGTATCGCGAGCGCCGACGGCCGCCACGTGGCGATGATGCCCCACTTGGAACGCGCCTTCCTGCCTTGGCAAACGCCGTTCTATCCCGCCGATCGCCGCGCCGACGACTGCACGCCTTGGCTCGAGGCCTTTGTCAACGCCCGCCGCTGGGTGGAAAGCCACCGCGCCTAAGTGAAGAAAACGGATCGCCCGTTATTGAAAAAGATTCCCCCGTGTGTCAAGCGACGCACGGGGGAGTTTGGTTTTGGGGGGAGTGTTGCTATTGAAAAGGATGCTGTTTGAGGAATATGAATGGAAAAGCTTGATTTTACTCGTTGATAGAAAGGGATTTCATCTTGAAGAAAGGAGGGAGTTACCAATGTGATAAAAGTCGAAGTAGCGATGATATCTGTGTTTTCTTTGAAAAGACTTTTGTACTATCATTTCTTTTAATGAACTTTGCGGTGTCAATAGAGATGTTGTGCTATAAATCAGTGAAGCATACTGATAAGAGATTCAAGAACGAAAGAAGCGCTGCAGCAATGAGAGAATTAATTATTTATAGTCTACTTGGAGATGAATCTTTTTATTTAATCAACAATATGGTAAAGAAATTTCTACTGCTGGCTTGTATCAGTTTTGCAACTGGTGCATTCGCTCAACAAAACATCAATTGGGAAGCACAGGCAGGTTTGAACTGCGCCTCTGCAGAAGTTGGATCTTCTAAAATCGGTTTTCACGTCGGAGTGCGTGCGAACAAAGAGTTCCCTTCAGTTGCAAAAGGTTTCTACGGCAATGTAGGTGCATTCATTAGTGCTAAAGGTTTCACTTTCGATTATGCTCTTATAGAAACAGACGCAAGTGCTTACTACCTCGACATTCCTGTGCACGTGGGATATAAGAAGGCATTAAATGACAAATTCGCTCTCTTTGGTGAGGCCGGTCCCTATCTCAGCTATGGTCTTGGGGGAACTGCCAAAGTCACAGCCACAATCCCCAATTTGTTAGGTGGTGGGATACAGACAACGACAGAGTCTTCAGGTTTCTTCAAAACTACAGACCGCTTTGCTTATGGAATCGGAGTTCGTGTGGGTATGGAGTTCAAGCAAAAGTACACAGCGTCAATTGCCTATGACAACTCTCTTTCCAATGACTTCAACAATCTTATGCTCACTGTTGGATACAAGTTTTAGTTAGGTGATCGCATCATCTGATGCTTCATCCACTGCTTTCTAAGCTCTCTTGCATTTCACATTTTATGCAAGAGAGCTTGTTTTTCTATGAGAAAATACTCGACAGCCCTATAGTTTATAAAGGCTTATTACAATCTTCATGTACAGCAAATCCCATGTTATGTCTTTCATAACATGGGATTTTTCTTTTTAGTCGAAAACCTCGCCGCGTGGTCAATCTTCGCGCGTGGCCTCTTCGAAGCGCGCCAAGAGCCAGTCGCTCTGCTGCTCGCGGGTGAGGGACGAGTTGTCGAGCATCAGCGCATCGGGAGCTTGACGCAGAGGGTTCATTTCGCGGTGAGAGTCGATGTAGTCGCGCTCCTGCACGTTCTTGAGAATCGCCTCGTAGTCGCCCGCCATGCCCTTGGCTTGCAGTTCGTCGTAGCGGCGGCGCGCACGCACCTCGGCCGAGGCCGTGACGAAAATCTTCAGTTCCGCATCGGGGAACACCGCCGTGCCGATGTCGCGACCGTCCATCACAATGCCCTTCGCACGCCCCATCGCCTGCTGCTGCGCCGTCATCGCCTCGCGCACGAAAGGCAGGGCGGCCACCGGGCTCACGTGGTTGCTCACCTCGAGCGAACGAATGGCGTCTTCCACACATTCGCCGTTGAGATAGGTTTGCGGCAACTGCGTCGCGGGATCGAGACGGAAACTCACTTCGATTTGCGGCATCTGCTCGCGGAGCGTTTCGGTTTCCAAACTGCCGTCGGGCGCAAAGAGACCATGACGCAGCGCATGGAGCGTCACGGCACGATACATCGCGCCGCTGTCCACATAAATGTAGCCCACACGGCGCGCCAAAGCTTTGGCCATCGTACTCTTGCCGCAGGAACTGTGGCCATCGATGGCGATCACGATTTTTTTCATAAGGAGATGAAAGGAGAATTTGAATGCATAGGTTTTGCCGCCGCGCGCTGTCCGTGCGGCGGTACGAGAGAACGAAAGAAGCGAGCAGCCTTGCGCCCGGAACACCGCGTCAGCGCCCTTTGGGGCGCAGCGTGATGAGCGGAACGATCATTTCTTCCATCGAAACACCGCCGTGTTGGAAGGTGTCGCGGAAGTGCTGCACATAGTAGTTGTAGTTGTTGGGATAGGCGAAGAAGCGCGCCCCCGTGGCGAAGATATAAGTCGTCGAGAGGTTGGGCGCCGGCAGTCGGAGGTCGGCCGGATTGCGCACCTCAAAGACCTCTTTGGCCGGATAGGAGAGGTTGCGCCCCAGTTTGTAGCGCAGGTTGGTGTTCACATTGCGGTCGCCCACCACTTTCACCGGCCGATCCACGCGAATCGAACCGTGGTCGGTGGTGAGCACCACGTCGGCATCGTCGGCCGCCAAGCGGCGGAAGAGTTCGCGCAAGCCCGTGTGGCGGAACCACGAGAGGGTGATGGCGCGATAGGCCGCTTCGTTCGAGGCCAGTTCGCGCACCATGCGGCTCTCGGTGCGGGCGTGGCTGAGGATGTCGATGAAGTTGATCACCGCCACACTCAGATCGCGGGTGCGCATCTCGTCGTAGGAGGCCAACCACTTGTCCACCGCCGCCGAATCGTTGAGTTTGTGATAGGCAAAGGTGGGTCGGCGGTGCAGGCGCGCAAGTTGACGTTCCAAGAGTTCGGCCTCGTGCAGGTTTTTGCCCTCTTCCGACTCCTCGTCCACCCACAGATCGGGGTGCGTGCGCGCAATGTCGAGCGGCATCATGCCGGCAAAGAGCGCGTTGCGCGCATATTGCGTGGCGGTGGGCAGGATGGAGAAATAGACCTGCTCCTCGGCGTCGAAATCGGCCGCGAGTTCCGGCGCCAACACGCGCCACTGGTCATAGCGAAAGTTGTCGAGCACGAGCAGCACCACGCGCCGACCGGCCGCCAAGCGCGGGAATACCGCACGGCGCAACACATCGGGCGAGAGGGTGGGGCGCGCCGGCGCATCGGCATCGGCTACCCAATCGGCGTAGTTGGCCTTGACAAACTTGGCAAAGGCCGCATTGGCCTCTTCCTTCTGGTCGCGCAGCAGGTCGGCCATCGCCCCGTCGGCACCGGCCGCCAACTGCAGTTCCCAGTGCACCAGGCGCTTGTAGAGTTCCACCCAAGCCGCGGCGTCGTCGGCCGCGTCCATGTCGAGGGCGAGTTGGGCAAACTCGCGGCGATAGCCCGATTCGGTTTGCTCCTGCACGATCTCGTGGCGGTGGATGTTCTTTTTGAGCGCCATGAGAATCTGCATCGGGTTGACAGGTTTGAGCAGGTAGTCGGCAATTTGTGCGCCGATGGCTTGATCCATGAGATCCTCGGCCTCGTTTTTGGTGACCATCACCACAGGCACGTCGGGTTGTACCTCTTTGACGGCGGCGAGAGTTTCGAGTCCCGAGAGCCCGGGCATGTTTTCGTCGAGCAGCACGAGGTCGAAACGCTGTGTGCGGCAAAGCTCCACCGCGTCGTTGCCGTTGGAGGCGGTGGTGATGTCATAACCTCGTTTTTCGAGAAAGAGGCAATGGGGGCGGAGCAGATCGATCTCGTCGTCCACCCAAAGAAGGCGTGCACTCATGGGGCGTTTGTGTTGGTCGGCGTCGGCAGGGTGCCGCGCTCGATACAAAGTTAGTGTTTTCTCTCGACATAGGCCAACTGCCCGTTGGTTTTCTCTTTGTCGGTCGTAGGACGATCGGGCGCGCTGTTGGCGAGGTGCGATGCACCTTATTTTCCTTGCGCGCGTACGCTGTTTTTCGATTTTTGCCTTCACCTCTTCACCTTTTGCCCTCAATGTGCTGTTGCTGAGTGCAATACGGGTGAAGGCTTCACCCTTTTTGCCTTCACCTTTTTCGCGCATGTTGTCTTCACCTTTTTGTTCACCACAAGTGGTTGTTTATTAGTGGGTTATCTTCTTTTGGGGGTGAAGGGAAAAAAGGTGAAGGCTTCACTCGTAACTTGTTTGTTGTCAGTGTTTTGAAGGCAATTCGCCTGCAAGGTGAAGGCAAAGTCGAAAAGCGATGGAGTGCGCGTATGCGCGTGTGTGAAGGGGCATAGGGGCGAGAAGTGGTGGGCTTCGGTGTGTGAAAACTTGGGAGGAAGTGGCGAGAAGTGGACAGGTTTCGAGTGAAACTCCACTTGTTTTTTCGCGTTGTCGGCGGGGTGAAAGGAAGAGGCGGAAACGAGGTGTCGCGAGCGGACGAATTTGCGCCTATCGATGAGAGGAACTGTCTGCGGCGAGTGAAAAAAGCCGACGAATTGCGGACTGCGTTTGACAGCACAAAGGGTGAGTGAGGCGGGAGTTGTGAGTGGGGTCGGGCGAGGAGGCAATGAGCTGTAAAAAAACGCCGTGAAACATCGTGGAACACTTTTTTTTTCTTACCTTTGCCACACGAACCGATCCGAACACGTGTCGGACACAACGAATCACTATGGGAAAAATCATCGCAATCGCCAACCAGAAAGGCGGGGTGGGAAAAACGACCACTTCGATCAATCTCGCCGCCTCGCTCGCCACGCTCGAGAAAAAAGTGCTCCTCGTGGACTGCGACCCTCAGGCCAACGCTTCGAGCGGCATCGGTGTCGATGTCGGCAAGATCGAATCGTCGGTCTACGAATCGATGATCGGCAAACAGGATATTCGCGAAAATATCTATACCACCGACATCGAGGGGTTGGATGTCGTGCCCTCGCACGTCAACCTCTCGGGCGCCGATGTGGAACTCCTGCAGATGGAGCGCCGTGAGTTTGTCATCAAGGAGATGCTCGCCGTGGTGAAAGACGATTACGACTACATTCTCATCGACTGCTCGCCCTCGCTCGGGCTGACCACCGTGAATGCCCTCACGGCGGCCGACTCGGTCATCATCCCCGTGCAGTGCGAGTATTTCGCGCTCGAAGGCATCACGCAGTTGCTCAACACGATCCGCATGATCAAGATGCGGCTCAACCCCGAATTGGAAATCGAGGGATTCCTCCTCACGATGTACGACCGCCGTTTGCGACTGGCCAACCAAATCTACGACGAGGTGAAACGCCACTTCCAAGAGTTGGTGTTCAAAACCGTGGTGCAGCGCAACGTGAAGCTCTCCGAAGCCCCGTCGCACGGCATTCCCACCATTCTCTACGATGCCGAATCGATCGGTGCGGTCAACCACCTTTCGCTCGCTCGCGAGATCATCCAAAAGAACACCCCGGCTTGACGTCCGGCACTCAGGCTCACCGCATTTTTCCACCACTAAGTTCACGACATGGCCGTACAAAAAAAATATCCCGCACTCGGACGCGGACTCGATGCACTCATCTCGACCGGCGAGGTGCACACCAGCGGCTCGTCGAGCATCGGCGAGGTCGACATTCGCTCGATCGTGGCCAACCCCAACCAGCCCCGCAGAGAGTTTGACCCTGAGGCGCTCGAGGAACTGGCCGAGAGCATCCGACAGATCGGGGTGATCCAGCCCATCACGCTCCGCAAAATGGACGACGGCACCTATCAGATCATTGCCGGCGAACGGCGTTGGCGTGCCTCGCAGATGGCGGGCTTGCTGTCGGTGCCGGCCTATGTGCGCACGGCCGACGACGAGAACATGATGCAGATGGCGCTGGTGGAAAACATCCAGCGCGAAGACCTCAATGCCATCGAAATCGCACTGGCCTACCAGAACCTGATCGAGCAGTACGACCTGACGCAGGACGCACTCTCGGAGAAGGTGGGCAAGAAGCGAGCCACCATTGCCAACTATCTGCGCCTGCTCAAACTGCCCGCGCAGGTACAGATGGCGCTCCAAAAGCGCGAAATGGATCAAGGACATGCCCGCGCCCTCCTCGGACTGCAACAGCCCTCGCTCCAAGTGAAGCTCTTCGGTGAGATTCAGGAGAAGGGCTACTCGGTGCGTCAGGTGGAGGAGATGGTGAAGGAGATCAATGCCGGCGGCACTGTGCCGAGCGGACGCAAGAACCTCCGCGACAAGAAGAAGACGCTGGCCGAAGAGTATGTGCCGGTGCGCGAACGCCTCTCGGAGGTGTTTCACACGAAGGTCAACATGACTTACAACAAAGGCAAGGGCTCGATTTCGATTCCCTTCAACGACGAATACGAACTCAAACATGTGCTCGGACTCCTCGAGCTGCTGAGCTGATCGGCTCGGTGGCTGTGCGGAGATCTGCCCTGATGGCGATGGCTGTTCACGCTCTTTTTTCTCGTTTCCGCTGCGGTGGAGCTTGGCGCTTGGCGGCCTTGCTGCCGGTGGTGCTCTGTTTGGCGCTTTGGCCGATCGGGGCTGAGGCGCAATATGTGCCGCTGCCGCAGGAAACGACAGCAGTAGACACACTGCCGGGCGGAGCGACGAGCACTTTCGCCCCCGCACTTCTCGGCTTACCGACTGACAGTGTGCAGTCGGAGGCGGTGCCGGTGGACACCGCGCTCCTGGTGCGCCAAAACGAGGCGACACTGGCGGCGGCATCGGTCAAGACCGACCTCACGGTGCGTGTGCCGGCCAAGGTTTTTGTCCCCAACCCGCAGCGCGCGCTGTGGTTGGCGCTCATTGCGCCGGGAGCGGGACAAATCTACAATAGAAAATACTGGAAGTTGCCCCTTTTCTACGGTGGTTTCATCGGTTGCACTTATGCTTTCCTTTGGAATCAACAGATGTTCATGGACTATTCGCAGGCCTATCTCGACATTATGGACGACGATCCGAACACCGCGTCGTATCGCAACTTCTTCCCTCCGGGCTACGACATCGATTCGCGTCTGGAACAGTTTAAGTCGGTGTTCAAAAACCGCAAAGATCGCTTTCGTCGCTATCGCGACCTCTCGGCGTTCTGCTTCATCGGGGTGTATCTGCTGTCGGTCGTCGACGCGTATGTGGATGCACAACTGTCGGTCTTCGACATCAGTCCCGATCTGTCTTTGCGCGTTTCTCCTGCCCTGATTGAAACCCACAATGGTGCTTCGCCCCTGCCCGCCATGGGACTGGGCGCGACGTTGACTTTCTGACCATTGTTCAGCCCCATATTCACAATGATGAACCGTATCTATAAGTATTTCTGCTCTTTGGCCATCGGATGCTTCGCCGCATCGGCGACGGCCACCACCGTTTTGCCTATGGCCGACACGATCACGGTGTCGGAAGGCAATTTTCAAACTGCCACCGAGATGAACGAGGTGACGCCCACCGAAGGGATGTTGCACAATGTCGAAACGCAAGTGGACGGATGGTACATGAAGAAATACATGCAGGTGGACTCGACGTTGTTCACCAACGAGAATCCTGTGTTCCCCCGCGAGGTCTATATCGACCGCTTGCGCCGCTTGCCCAATGTCGTCGAGATGCCTTACAATGATGTGGTGCAGGACTACATCAACCAATACACCGGCCGCTTGCGTCGCTCGGTGAGCTTCATGCTCGGCGTGCAAAACTTCTATGTGCCGATTTTTGAAGAGGCGTTGGAAGCGGAGGGAGTGCCCCTTGAGTTGAAGTATCTCCCGGTGGTGGAAAGTGCGTTCGACCCCATGGCGACGAGCCATGTCGGTGCGGCGGGACTGTGGCAGTTTATGGTGCCGACGGCGAAACACTACGGTTTGACGGTGAACAGTTTGGTCGATGAGCGTCGTGATCCCATCAAGTCGTCGCGCGCAGCGGCAAAATATCTCAAAGATCTCTACAATTCGTTCGGAGATTGGACTTTGGCCATTGCAGCTTATAACTGCGGGCGCAACAATGTGCTCAAAGCCATCAAACGTGCCGGCGGGGCGCGCGACTATTGGGAGATTTACCCCTATCTGCCGCGCGAAACTCGCGGTTATGTGCCGGCTTTCATCGCGGCGAACTACGTGATGAACTATTATTGTGACCACAAGATTCCGCCGATGAAGACCCTTGCGCCCGCAGAGACGGATACGGTGGTGGTGACGCGTGACCTTTATTTGGCGCAGGTGGCCGCGGCGTGCAACTTGGAGCTCGAGACGGTGCAGGCGATGAACCCACAGTATCGCGAGGAGGTGATTCCCGGCAGTTCGCAGTCTTGTGCGCTGAGATTGCCCTTGCAGTCAATCGACCACTTCTTGCAGTTGGGCGATTCGGTCTACAATGTTACTCCCGTCATGGAGGTTGCCGAACGCCGTGTGGAAGTCGAGCCCGCAGAAGTGGCGGTGCAACCCAAATCGTCGTCTTCGCGCCACAGTCGTCGACAGGCTTTGGCGGAAGAGCGCCGTGAGCGCCGCGAAAGAAGACACGTCGCGGCGGAGAAATCCAAAAAACGCAAAGGAAAATCATCGCGAGAGTCTGAAACGACCGAAGTGGCGATTCGACAAGGGGATACGCTCATCGAAATTGCGCGACG
>ERZ773067.726-NODE-726-length-19079-cov-8.732916_pt1 | contig 19079 bp, 14 predicted proteins | sample MGYA00580622_ERZ773067 | MGnify/ENA primary metagenome ERZ773067 (study PRJEB29015, sample SAMEA2737998) | human oral metagenome | biome: human oral; feature: human-associated habitat; material: dental | place: China | collected 2113 ...
GCAAGCAGACACGAACAATACGATGTAGGGACAGGTGAGAGGCTTGGGAAGGCTGAGAGGACTGGGACAGGTGAGACAAGTAGGACAGGTGAGACTGGTGGGAGTGCGAGCCGCACTGGCATTTGTGGGACGGGTGGGACAAGTGAGACGGGTGGGACAGGTGGGACAGGTGGGACAGGTGGGACAGGTGGGACTAGTAGGAGTGCGAGCCGCACAGGCGATTATGGGACAAGTGGGACAAGTGAGACGGGTGAGACGGGTGGGACAGGTGGGACAAGTGGGAGTGCGAGCTGCACAGGCAATTATGGGACGGGTGGGACGAGTGGGACGGGTGGAGCAAATGGGAAGCTTGGGAAGGCTAGGAGGGCTGGGACAAGTGGGACTGGTGAGACGAGTGAGACAAGTGGGACAGGTGGGACGAGTGGGACAGGTGGGACGAGTGGGACAGGAGAGAGTGCGAGCCAAAGCCAGCGAATGCATGGAGCTGGGTATGTGGGGGCGATTATGGGACAGGTGGGATATTGTGCAAAAAAACTTTGCTAAAAAGTTATAGATAGTGGGTATTCTATAGTTTTTAGCAAAGTTTTTTCCAAAGTTCTTTATCAAAAAATAGTGCTATATTCCTTTTAAAAATTGTTCAACGTGTAATAAATTAGAATGGGATTATCGCCTTTTCTGAAGGATTCGCTTTTCTTCTTGTTGGCTTCAGAAAGAAATGGCATCTCTTTTAGCACTTCGTAATCATTTTCCCTTGGATAATAATACTTGATAAGCTGATCATCATAAAAAGTATCAGGGAAAGCTAAGAAAGGAAGTCCTTGTTTGCTTTGGGCTATACTCCCTCCTACCATATTGCCACTGTGTTTGTCGCGGTAAACTACAACATTGCCTGTTTTATTAGAAATAAAAAACACATTGTGATAAGTGGTTTCGATATAATCGCCTATACAATAGTTATAATTATGGTTGCGTATAGCATTTTCAAAAACACTAATTTCTTTGCCATAAATATACGAACGTGGCAGTTTGTGGTCGTAATCTAAAATAAACTCTGCTGCTAATTTGTTATCCTTAGGGTTATATTGATAAATAGTGTCGGATATTTCGGCTGTTATCTTTACCAAATCGGCTACTCTATAAAGGTAACTTTTAGCCGAAAAGGCTTTGCTCTCTTTATCGGGTAGGGCTACCGCATTGAGCTTGAGGTCTTTATTTATAAACTGCAAACGGTAGTTGCTTTTGTCGCCTAAGTTTCTATTTTGCCCTACAAGTGATTTTAGCACATAGCCGTCGGGGGTAGCTGCCATATTGAGAAAGCCTATAGGCAGGTATTTGAAACGAAGAAAATTGCCTTCTTTATCAAAAATAAGAAGAAAGGAATGTTTGTAAGCTATTAGTTCATTGGTTAGGGTATTAAAATCGATGTCATAAAGGCGATAGAGTTGTTCTGGCTTTTTGCCGTTAGGAATACGCTTTACGAATTTCCCTTGCCGAGTGAAGATGGCAATGCCCCACTCATCAAGGTCGTCCATAATATAGATGTGTTCGGCAGTGGTAACGACTTTGCGAATCTGCCCTAAACGGCTTTGTGCCGTGGTCTGCAAAGGTACAAAATTGATTTCGTTGAGTAGCGCTCCAAAATCAAATTCTTTGTCCTTTACTAAAAAAGGGTTTAGATTTAAGTGCTGGGCTTGGGAAGTTTCTGCAGTTAGCACTTTGGTGTCGGCTAATTGTAGCACAGCCGTGTCGCGAAAAGGCTGTGCAAAGCTGGCTGTAATAGAGGCGGTAAGAAGCCCTAAAATGATTGGTAATTTCATACGTTTTTAAAGTTTGCATTTAAGCAGGCAAATATAGTACTTTTTTCTAACTATCCTAACTATTCAGCCATTTATTTTTTTTGATAGTCTTTCCTTTTCTGATAAGGTAGGCGTGGTAGGCGCTAGGGATATCGTTTTGCCAACGAGGGAGCAATAATATAATAAGAATGACATCGGTTTGGGATAATAGTCCCCAATAGATAGCTAACTGCAATGGGAAACCGCCATACCCGAAGCCTATAAGGGAGACAAAGGCTACGAGAAGAGTAAGTCCCCATATTTTAGAAAGGAATGCGTGGGTGCAGGTCTCTTTGCCAAAACGCAAAAAACTCAAACCATAGCAGAGGGCTTCCATAACGAATAGGGTTATAATCTGATAGCGGTAGGCTGTAATAAGGGCGGGGTTGAGCCAATAGCAGGCTACCCCCACTGAAAGCCAGAAGACTAAATCGGTTTGGCTATCGAGGCGACGCATCTTTACGGTGCTAATGCCCCTATGGCGGGCTATGATGCCATCGAAGATGTCGGATAGGAGTCCTACTATTATAGCGATGACAATAGCGGGGCGGGCTACGCTTTCGGGGGTGGCGTAGGCTATCCATAGTATAGCGGGGGCTAATAAAAAGCGAAACAATATTAATATATAAGGTAGGGGCATTTGGTTTTAGGTGTTAGGTTTTAGAATGTGATGCAAAAATCGTGCTAAAAGTGGGAGGGGTATTAACATCCCCCCAGCCCCCTTCAAAGGGGGAGATGTGACGGGCAAGCATACACGAAAAATATGATTTTATTGAATAAAAGAAGATACTTAATATAATGTAGAGATAGATAGGAGTGTGAGCCGCACAGGCGATTATAGGACAAGTGGGACGAGTGAGACAAGTGAGACAGGTGGGACGAGTGAGACAAGTGGGACAAGTGGGACAGGTGAGACAAGTAAGACAGGTGGGAGGCTTGGGAAGGCTAGGAAGGCTGAGAGGACTGGGATGAGTGTTGTGAAAAAACTTTGCTAAAAAGTTATAGTTAGTGTTCTATAATTTTTAGCAAAGTTTTAGGAGAAAGTTTTAAATATTTTCAGTAAGAAATACTATTTTTGAATAACTACTCATCTATTTTATTGTCTTTATCAGTACTATTTTATGATAATATTAGTTCCAATAATAAATTGACTACTTTATTTATTTTCTTTTGCAATTTTAGCATCATAAAAAGTTGGCCAGTTTCCGTTTACTGTAAGTTCTTCAAGAGAACCTACTTTTATTTTATCTCCTCTCACATCATCAAAAGAGTTTTTATGAAGTTCTTTCTCTATTCTTGATGGAGAAAGTCCTTTCAAAACGTCTTTTTTTAAAACATACACTTCAAAAACAGAAGACACAACGTTGTTTTTATCTTTTATTTCACCTGTTTTCATAGTGAATAAAAGAGGTGCTTCGTCTTTAGTAAACTTAGGTACGTAGCGCAAAGTTTTGTAGCGGTCAGAATCTTTAAACAAAGAGTCTTTCACTTTCACATAGCCCAAAGTATCGATGCGAACCCCTTGGCGCATTACCTCGATATTGAACGTCTTATCAAAAGCTGTCCAACTGGTATCGCGTTGCGAAGTAATAGTAAACTGAGCGTTTTCGATAAAGTTAGTTAGCTGGTCAAAATTGTCGGCGTACTTACCGTTGATGCGTAGGTAAGCGTCTTGTGCTGCACGAATATCTTTTAGTTTTTTGATAACTTCAGTATAGCGTTGTTTTTTTGCTGTTTCAAAATCAATAGCTTTATTAACTTGATAAATAGCGTTATATACATCTTGATTAAATGCAATAAATATAACGAGTAGTGAGATTGCTACACCTGCTATAGCCAATCCTATAGGTTTTTTCCCTAATCCTATTGCCGATAGGATAAAGCCTAAAAGCCAAAATAGTAGAACTACAAGAAATAATAGCCCTACCCAAGGAACTGATGATAAAAAGAATACTAATGATGTGCCAAATAGCACTAGGGTTATTAACGAAATAATGAACCCAATCGTTCCAATTTTGTTTCTCTGATTGTTACTTGTTGTATTTTCCATTTGTTTTGATAAAATTAAATTATTACCCCTACTCTGTTATGGCTTTTCGGGTTCCGCCTTTATAGTTTTGTTTTTTCGCTGCAAAATTACCTCCTATAGTGGTCATTCTGTGACCCTTTTAATTTTCTTTACTCACTTAAGAGTATAAAAAAAGCGTGAAACATTCCTTATTGCTCAACTTCAGAAGCCCGACCAAAGGCTTATACCAAAAGCAAAAGGAATGCCCACGCTTATTACGTAGGCATTTCCACTTCACTTTCCTTGGTATAAAAAAATATGGTCGTATTTTCTGAAGTTAGGAAAATGTAAAGCGAAACGCTAATATTATGTCTTTATATAATTATTTTATCTGGTTTTTAATATGTTTTAAAATGTACTTTACGTCTATTTTAGGGGCATAGTTACATCAATTATTTTTAACTTGCAAATATTTTAACATTTATTTTTTAATAGGTATAGTATAAGTTATTTATTATCAATAAAATAACAAAAAAGGCACGCAATTACTGCTTGTGCCTTTGAAAAAGGAAAAATAGTGCTTTTTTCTGTTTTGAGGTCGATTATTAGACGTTTGTAGTTCGCTGATTGTTCGCTTATCCTTCGCTGATTGTTCGCTTATCGTTCGGTGTTCCTGTATCCTTCCTATATTGATTGTATAGGGTAGGTGTATTTAGATTTTTTTTCTAATGATGCCCCATAACTTCACTTAAAATAATAGCTCCTGCCATCGCTACATTGAGGCTCTCGGTGCGTTGGTGTTTGCTAAAACGGGGAATTGTAATCACTTCATTGGATAAGGCACGTACCTCTGAACTGATGCCATTGGCTTCGTTGCCTAAAATAAGTATGCAATCCTTAGGGAAAGTGGCTGTATAGAGGTTTTCGCCCTCTAAATCCATTGTGTATACAGGGAGCGCTGTGGTGGTTAGAAAAGCAGCTAAATCGAGGTAATGCACTGCTACGCGGGTAAGCGAGCCCATAGAGGCTTGCACCACCTTGGGATTGTAGCAGTCGACCGTTTGGGTGTTGCAGAGTAGGGTTTCGACCCCGAACCAATCGCATAGGCGGATGATAGTACCCAGATTTCCAGGGTCTTGCACATTGTCGAGCGCCACAATAACGCCCTCTTGCAAGATGCCTTTATGCTTAGGCTGCTGGAAAACGGCTAAGCCCTCATCGGGGTTTTGGAGGGTGCTGACCTTGCGCAATTCGTCTTTGCTAACTGGTGTAATAAGATGCTGTGGCACGCTGGCCGTAAAGGCTTCAGTAGCGATAAGCAGCTGGGGGGTGTAGCCTGCTTGTAGAAATTCGTTGATACTTTTCTTGCCCTCTACTATGAAGAGGTTCAGCTCGTTACGGTATTTTTTTTGGTGTAACTTCTGAATTAATTTTACTTGATTTTTGCTAAGCATAAATATATTATGTAATTTTGAGCCCTAAAAACAATTATTTGTGAAAAAGGCGTTTTTTCGATATTCGTTTGTCAGTGGGCTATGTGTTTTGCTCTGCTATTTGTCGGCTTGTGAGGCTACTAAACGGGTGGCTACCGATGATTATTTGCTGCGCGAAAACAAGGTTTACGTGAATGGTACCCCTACTGATGATGCAAAGGTAAACAATTTTATCTTTCAAAAGCCTAATTCGTATATTTTAGGGTTGCCGGTGAGTTTGTATATTTACAACTGGGCGAACCCTCATTCTGAAGAGGAATTTGTACAATGGCTTGATAATCACCCTCGTTGGCATCGATTTTTGAATGGCTTCCTCTCTAAAAAACAGGTGGGGAGGTTGCAAGAATCTTTTTTGGTGTCGGGTATTGACCACCAGTTACAGAAGATTGGGGAAGCCCCTGTGATACTTGATACGGCACAGGTGCGGCGGTCGACTAAGCAGCTGGCGGCTTACTACAGGAGTATTGGCTATTTTAACGCTAAGGTGGGCGATAGTATCCGCAAGCTGACGAAAATAGAAAAGCGTACAGCTACTGTAGATTACTACATACAAACGGGCGACCGCTATCATTTAGACAGTCTGAAAACGGCTATCACATCGCCAGAGATAGATTCGGTGTACCGATTGCACCTTGATAAGACGCTGCTAAAACAGGGGGCTCCGTATCAGTTGGCGGACTTTGCTGGGGAGCGGACGCGCCTCTATACGCTTTTCCGCAACAAGGGTTTTTATACTTTTCAGCAGAGTTCTATCAATTTTGAGATAGTGCGCGATACGGTGCATAAGCAGAAAGACCGCAACCTACAGGTGACCACTAACATAGGCGACCTGATAGAGCGCGATGGTGATGTGGTGACTACTAAGAAGTATAAAGTGCATCATATCAACAAGATACGTATGTATACTGATTATGACAGTCAGACGGATAAATCGGCGCTTGATTCGATAACTTACCGCGACCTAATTATCTACTACAAGGATAAGTTGCACTACCGTCCGCGGGTGCTTTGGCGCGCTTCGGGCTTGCGACAAGGGCAGCTGTACAGCGATACTGATAGGGGGAATACTTATAAGCAGCTGAACAATTTGCGCGTATTTCGCTACCCGAATATGGAGTTTAAATATCCGGCTAAAGATACGCTAATGAACAAGTTAGACGCGAATATCTATTTAAGTCCGTTAGATAAGTTTTCGCTTAGGCTGACCAATGAGATAAAGCGTTCGGAGATTGAGGCGATAGGCTTTGGGGTAGGTACTGCTTTCTCGGCGCGCAATGTATTTAGGGGGGCTGAGACGTTAGAACTGAACCTACAGGGTACTTTTGCTTCGCAGCCTTCGCTAAATGACTCGCATTTCTTTAACACTTCTGAGATAAGTGGCGATGTGCGGTTTATCTTCCCTACTATTCTCTTCCCGCTGAATACACGCAAGCTCATTCCGTATTATATGACCCCGCAGACGATACTACAGGCTGGTATGAGTTATCAGACGAACATAGGTATTGACAAGCGCACCACGTCGGGGTTATTGCGCTATGTATGGAACCCGCGTGAGCAGAAGAATAAAGTGATTTTTGACCTTATCAACGTGCAGTACGTTAATAATATCAATCCGCGGAACTTCTTTAGCATCTACCAAAGTACGTACGAACGACTGAATGATATATCGAGAAAGTATCACTTAGGAACTGCTTATGTGGATAGTAGGGGTAATCTGACCCCCAGAGAGGGTACTTTTAGGTTCTTAGAAGATATTTTCAACCGAAATATAACTGTACAAGCAGAAGATGCTGTACCTCTGTTGGGTATTTTAGAGCGGTACAACCGTATTACGAACAATGACTTTATCGTTTCGAGTAGTTATACGTATATTTTCAACAGTAAATCGCAGTTTTTTGAGCGTGACTTCTCGCAATTCCGTATAAAAGTAGAAGCAGCAGGCGGTTTGCTCAATACTTTGGCTTCTACTTATAACGTAGTGAAGACGGATAATAACAAGAATAAGATTTTTGGGGTTGAATACGCTCAGTTTGCTAAAGGAGAGCTGGATTTTATTAAGCATTTCCCGATAGGAAAGCAGAATTCGCTGGCTTTTCGTTCGTTTTTTGGTATAGCGATACCTTATGGCAACTCTGATAATATACCTTTTTCGCAGAGTTACTTTGCAGGAGGGACTACCGACAATAGGGGTTTTAAAGCCTATCGTTTAGGGCCAGGGGCAAGTCAGTCGGTATTTGATTATAACGAGGCAAATATGAAGCTGACGCTGAATTTGGAGTATCGTTTTCAGATGTTGGGGGCTTTTAAAGGGGCTCTTTTTACGGATGTGGGGAATATCTGGAATGTAGCTGATAATACGCCTATAGCTGATAATAAATTCGTAAATTTCTCTTCGCTAAAAGATGTGGGAGTGAGTACGGGCTTTGGGCTACGCTATGATTTTAACTTTTTTGTGATTCGCCTTGATATGGGCGTGCCGACTTACGACCCTGCCTACGAGGTTGGAGACCGATGGATTAAGAAGTTTAAAATGAAAGATGTGGTGTTTAACTTTGGGATAAACTATCCATTCTAAAGACGAAACAAAAAGAGGCTGTACAGAAGTTTTGTACAGCCTTTTTTATTGCTCTATAGTTGTTTATGAGAGTCCGGAGATGATGCCCTCATCATCTATATCCATACCTTCGGCAGCGGGAACGCTAGGTAAGCCTGGCATACGAACGGTATCACCCAAAATAGGGATTACAAAGCCTGCTCCTGAAGCGAACTCAAACTCGCGTACGGTTACCTCGAAATCAGTAGGGCGTGCGAGCTTTTTCTCGTCATCACTAAGTGATTTGGGCGTCTTGACGATACAAACCGGTAATTTATCAAAGCCTAACTTGTTTATCTGCTTAAGCTGGCTAAGGGCTTTGCTGCTGTAATTGACCTTGCTTGCCCCATATATCTTAGTGGCTACGGTAGTTATCTTATCCTCTATGCTCGCCTCGTGAGAGTACAATGGCGCGAAATGGCTCTCGCCGCTTTCAGCTATGGCTACTACAGCACAAGCGAGTTCTTCAGTGCCTTTGCCTCCTTCACTAAAACCTTTGCTGACCACTGCTTCTACTCCTTTTTTGGCACATACTTCTTTTACATAGGCAATCTCCTCCTCGCTATCGTGTGGGAAATAGTTAATGGCTACTACTGCTTTGAGTCCGAAGTGTTGCACATTTTCGATGTGCTTTTCTAAATTAGCAATACCAAGTTTCACTTTTTGCAAGTCGGGAGTGTTGTATTCCTCTTTTTTAGCGCCTCCGTGATGACGTAAAGCGCGGATAGTGGCTACTACTACTACTGCATCAGGAGCTAAACCTGCTGATACGCACTTGATATTGAGGAATTTCTCTGCCCCGAGGTCTGCCCCAAAGCCTGCTTCGGTAACTACATAATCGCCTAATGAAAGTCCCATTTTGGTAGCTAATACCGTGTTTGTACCCTGCGCTATGCTAGCAAAGGGTCCGCCGTGAAGGATAGCGGGATTATTCTCAAGCGTTTGCACAAGATTAGGTTTGATAGCTTCTTTGAGCAAGAGTGCCATAGCCCCCACTACCTTAAGGTCGCGCGCAAAAACAGAAGTGCCATCGAACTTCTTGCCTACATAGATATTGCCTATACGCCTTTTGAGGTCAGAAAAGTTCTCTGAAAGGCATAATATCGCCATAATCTCGGAAGCAGGCGTAATATTAAAGCCGTCTTCGCGAGGTATACCGTGAGTGCTGCCCCCTAAGCCTACCACTATATGGCGGAGAGCGCGGTCGTTCATATCCATTACGCGCTTCCAAACTACCGAGCGCGGGTCAATACCGATGCTGTGTGTTTTGCTTTGTATATTATTGTCAATAACAGCAGAAAGGAGATTATTAGCCTTCTCAATAGCCGAAAAGTCGCCTGTGAAGTGTAGGTTGATATCTTCCATAGGCACTACTTGCGAATAGCCACCGCCAGCCGCTCCGCCTTTGATACCAAACACAGGCCCTAAAGAAGGTTCGCGCAGTACGGCTATAGCTTTTTTGCCTATCTTATTGAGTCCCTCGGTAAGGCCGATGCTCACTGTAGTTTTGCCCTCGCCTGCAGGGGTAGGAGTAATAGCAGTAACGAGTACTAACTTGCTGTTTTTCATCTTCTCGGCATTGATAAGATGCAGGGGTAGTTTAGCTTTGTATTTTCCATAAGGATCGAGGTCGTCCTCACTAATATTTAGTTTCTTGGCTACCTCTTTAATAGGAAGCATTTGTGCCTTTTGGGCAATTTCTAAGTCGGTCATAAACAATTGAGAATTAATAATTTTATACGACAAAAGTAGTGATTTTAGTTGGATTTTGCAAACAGAATACAAGTAGGTTTATCTACCTCAATTTCTTGTGCAGTTTCAGTGAGTCTACCTGTTACTTCATCACGCTGAAAGACTTGTATTTTATTATCATCTCGGCAAGCAACCAAAAGGTATTTACCATTAGGAGTTATCGCAAAATTACGAGGGTGAACGCCCGTAAGTTGGTAACCTGTTTTAGTTAAAGTGCCATTCTTAGCATTGATAGCAAAGATTGCAATGCCGTCTTTCTTCAAGCGGTGTGAGGTATATAAGAAACGTCCATCGGGGCTGATATGTATATCAGCACTGCCACGCCCGCCACCTTCATCAGCCATTAAACGCTGTACCTCTTTCAGTTTACCCTTGCCATAGCTGAGCACTACACATTCGCCCCCTAATTCGTTGATAAGATAAGCAAAGCGACCATCTTTACTAAAGGTAAGGTGACGAGGCCCTTGCCCATCGCTCACCTGATAAGCTACTTGTTGAGCGGTGAGTACCTCAGCCTTTTTGCGAGCTTTCTTGTTATAACAAAAACGATACACTCGGTCGTTGCCCAAATCGGTTGCTAATATATACTTTTTATCGGGAGAGGGAATAATGCAGTGAATATGTGCTACACGCTCAGGAGTGCGCCCTGCAAAAGCTATGTGTTGCACCTCTGCTTGCAATCTCCCTTCTGCATCTAATGAGAAAACACTAATATCGCCCCCTGTGTAGTTAGCTGTGATGACATAGTTACCATCACTCACAATATAACAAGGGTCGGCACCTGCTCGTGGCAAGGCATCTTTAGAAGCCGTAGGTCGAAATACAGGATTGCTTAGCTTTGCTTTGTTTTCACTTAAATCAAACGAATACGCCCCTTGTCGCCCGTCATTATACTCGCTTACTGCATATAGCCGTTTCTCATCAGGCGATAAGGTTACAAAGGAAGGATTGGCTGCTGTCGCAGTATTGAGTAACTCAAAAGTACCGTTCTCCTGATTGAAATTATAGGTGTAAATACCTTTAGAATTACTCTCTTCGGTATAAGTACCTACATACATCATTAGGTTATTAACTTTTCCGCCTTGCGCAAAAGAATGAAGACTAATGATTGCAGCTAGCAAAGACAAAAGTACTTGTAATTTCTTCATAATTTCTAATTTTGTGTGCTATTAAAAAATTGTATTGTGTGTTCTATTTGTTTTTTGAGGGTAGTTACTCCCTCCTCTGCTATAAAGTCAAGATAATCTTTAAATATAGAAGAATGATAACGAAGAGGTTTCTTTTTCCAAAGTGAAGTCGCTAAAATAAGCTCAATAGCAATGATTTGCATCACATTTTTGACTATTTGAGAGCATTTTATAGCCGAACTACCGCCCATTCCTTTTATATCTATCGTTTTCTCAAAGAGTATAGGACTTTCTATGCTAGAAGGAGTAGAAAGACGGCGGTTTTCATTGAGTATTCCCTCTATAATACGCTGAAATATGGGGTAATCAATCTCTGTTTCTATATCTTTTCCCACATTAGAAAGCAAGTAAAACACACGGCGTTCGGAGATGTTGCCTAAGCTGGTGAGCGTGATACTGAGAAAGTCCATACTGAGGGAAAGAGGTAGCGTATGCGAGTTACCTCCAAAGATAATTTCGCCTTGTTCAGGAAAGAGAATAGGGTTATCGGTTACGGAGTTTATTTCCGTTTTTACTACCTTGCGAATAGCAGCAATAGCCTCGCGTACGGCTCCGTGTATCTGAGGAATAGAACAAAAAGCTTCAGGCATACTCTGAAAATCTTCAGGACTATCTACTAATGTACTATCTTTTAGCAGCGTACGCAGGTGTTGTGCCGTCTCTATTAGCCCTTTGTGAGGGCGTACTACCTGCATCAGTTCTGAGAAAGCCGATAGATTGCCACCAAACACTTGAGTAGAAACTGAAGCTACAAAGTCCGCCCACTCTATAAGCTTAAGGGATTCAATAAGGTTGTGCGCACTATAGGCTGTGGTAAGTTGCGTGCCGTTGAGCAAGGCATCTACCTCACGCTGACTAAGGGGTAAGGGCTCCCAGCCATATTTAGAAGCTAATTCTTGCGCCGAATAGATTTTGTTTTGTATGCATACCTCACCTTCGCCTATCAGAGGTAGTGAGAGGTGCGCTAATGCGATGCGCTCATCAGGAATATCCTTAGAATAAACCACAGGGTAAACCCCATTGTTGAAAAAGTCAATAAGACGCTGTACTAAAGCGAGACGTACCCCACTGAATCCGTACGAAAAGGATTGTACTTTAAGAAACAGCATTATCCTCACTAACTTGCAAGGCAGGCGCTCGCCTATTCCACAGGCATAATGCCTCAGTTGGGTATAGTGCTGCTCTGTTGCCTCGCTCAATGAGCTATCTTTCACCTTTTCAATGAAGAAAGTATGACACTTTTCGATGTTTAGCACCGCCTCTTCAGAGAGTTTGAGCTTCACATCAGTATTGATAATTGTATCTAACTGCTCCAAAAGGAGTACTTCATTAGAAATATAATGTACCATCTCTATAATAGCTTCTTTAGTTCTTTGATAGTAACCCTCTACGCTTTACTACAGCACTTAAAAAAATAAAAAATGCCAAGAAATACGCAATGCGCGCAAGGTAATCACCCATACGCACATAAAAAGTAACTTCTTCATTAAGGGCGATAGTGCCTTTCAGACTGCCTTGCACACCATAGGGTAGAGTTTGCAGTACCTCGCCACGCCCATTGATAAACGCCGAAATACCCGTATTGGCACTGCGCACTACACTACGACGCGTTTCAATAGCACGCAGACGAGTATAGCTGAGCAGCTGTTTGTGTCCCTGCGTATTGCGCCACCACGCATCGTTAGTGAGAATAGCCAAAAAGTTAGCTCCTTTCTTGATATAATCGGTTACAAATTCTCCATAAATCGTCTCATAGCAAATAATAGGAGCCGCCTTACCCTCAGTGCCTACCCCTGCAAAAGCAGTGCGCTCCGGCTGAGTGGTCTTAAGCGCCACGGTGCCACCCAAATTGATAAGCGTCTCGCCTAATATAGGCTTTAGCACTTGCTGATAAGGGAAATTCTCTACTGCTACCACCAACTTACTCTTGTGATACAAAGGCACTTCAGGACGACTATTAAGCAGAAAAGCCGAGTTGTAATCATTGTACCATATATTATATTGAGGTAAGTAGTTGCTTTGCGAGGTAGTACGCGCCTTATCCGTAATGAACTCAATCATAGCAGTACCCCCTACCCAATTGAGCTGAGGATAACGATCTACCAAAGTGCGCAATATAGCCACCTCTTGGGTATAAGGCAGTTCTTGCAGCTTCACATTATCAGCAAACACAGTCTCAGGAGTAACAATAAAATTCACTTCTTTATCCATCTTTACCTCAGCCAATTGTACTAATAATTGCGCTACTTTAGCATTACTAAAGTCATATTTCTCTTGATAAGGGTCGATATTAGGCTGCAAAGCAATGGCTTTAATGGTCTTTTTGCCCTCTTCGGAGTAGTTTTGGTATTGAAAATACGAAATAAGCACAGGTACAGCAAACAGAAGGGTCGCCCCCCCTACCCTTTTAGCAAGTAGCGGACGGTTTTTATCCGATAAATAGTCCTTTACCCCTATAAAAAGCACTATATTCACCAACCAAACCCATAGCGTACCCCCAAAAGCACCTGTATATTCGTACCATTGTATCCACGTTATTTGTTCAGAAAAGACATTCCCTAAGTTAAGCCAAGGCCAAGAGACGTCCCACCATAGGTGAAACTTCTCAAAAGAGAGCCAAATGCAGACCAAAAAGACAAGCGATACTTTTGTTGAAAGCCTTTTAGCCACAAGGTGATACAACAAAAAGGTAATAGTCATCAGTAGGGTGTTAGCCAAAATAGCAAAGACAGCCCCCATTGGGGTAGAATACCATATCCACCAAGTAGTAGGCACATTCCACACCAAAAAAGCCAAATAGCTAAGGACAAAGACCTTCCGCTTAGTGTGCTGATAGTGCGTTCTAACGCGATATTCCATCAACAACAAAGGCACTAAAGCAATGAATATCAGAGCCGTAACACCATAAGTAACCCACGCCCCAGCAAGCAAGCCCCCAGACAATAAGGCTAATAAAATATTCTTTTTCATACGATTAAAAATACGTGCCAAAAGTAAGCAATTATTAGTTAATGCGCAAATTTGTTTTTCAGTAAGTTTTTAATAACCAAAGCACCGCTTAACACAATGTTAAGCGGTGCTTTGGTTATAAGGTTATTATAGGCTATTTAGCAGTTATATAACTCTGATAAGTAGGAAACAATGCTTTGTAAGCCGCTACACTACTTGCAGGCACATAGATATGCGAAATTTGAGTGTCTTTAAAAACAGTATCAAAATCAGCAGCATAATCTATAGGCAAAGGAGGAGTAGTTCCTGCAAAGGTAGCGCTTTCTAAATAGCTATTGTTCGAAAAAACTAATGCCCCCATTCCAGAAAGCGTACTTGGCAAGTTAACTGTTTTTAGACGATTACTACTAAACGCTTGCGTGCCTAATTTAGTAACTCCTTCAGGAATAACTACTGTTTTCAACCTATTGACACAAAAAGCTCTTTCTTCAACTTTTTTCACAGAACTAGGCAGGCTAAGCGAAACTATTTTATTCTCAAAAAAAGCCTCTTCATCTATAATTGTAATATTGTTATGAATATTTATCTCAGCCAGTTCATTGTTCCTAAATACTTCTTTAGCAATCATAGTAATACTTGTAGGAATAACTACAGTTCTTATGTGGTTATACATAAAAGCACCTTCTTCCAGACTCACTACGCTATTAGGAATCGTTACCGATGTTAGCTCATTCCCTGAAAAAGCTTTTACTCCAATATGTGTTACCTTATTAGGAATATTTACTATGATAAGATCATTATCTTCAAAGGCTCTTCTCCCAATTGTTTTTAGTTCGTTGGGGAGTACCAGCGTTCTTAGCTTCATATCTTCAAAAGCATAATCACCAATAGCGGTTACATTCTTTAGTACGGCATCTTCCTGCATATCAAGACTTTTAGTCTGTACATTTTTCCATTTTACTAAAGTCTTACCATCAGGGCTCAACTCATAGTCGGCAGCAGTGATAACATCAGGAGCAAGAGCTGGGTCTTGAGGGTCTAATGACACATAACGCACACCCCAACCAGTAGATGTTTTAGGACCATAGAGGCGTTTAGCTACCGTATCAAGATACCAATCGCCTTCAGCCCCTTTATCGGCAGCTGGAACACCACTACCTGCAATCATTTTAGCACCACTCATACTTTTAGGGGTACCCCATCCCTCAGCTGTTTTAGGTCCATAGAGCTCTGAAGTAGCAGTATTGAGGTAGAAATCGCCTACATTACCCACCGCAGCGGTAGGGGTTTGTGTACCTGTATGAAAACTATTCCCTTTTTGTACTTCTACAATTGTTTTTTCTTTAGTGCAGTTCACTAACGCTATAGGAGCTGCTATCGCCATCGCGATATAAATAAAATTCTTCATTTTTTCTAATGTTTATATTTTTCTTCTTCTGATTCAAAAAGAACTTTTAATGATTGGATCATTGTAATAAGTTCTTTAAATATATCTACAATATCGACTACCTTACAAATAAAAAGGTTCTTTTTTGGAATCCCTAATCTTTTAGCAAGCTCATCTAAATCAATCTCCTCTCCACCATTAGTTGTATCCCAAACAAGTAAAATAACAAAATAATTTTCAGGAGTAACTCCCGAAGCTTCCATTTTTGCCTTAATTTTTGCCACAAGCTCATCAAGAGTGATTGCAGGAATTTCTGCTTCTCTACTCTGAATAAAACGAGAATTAAATAGCGGGAATAACCATAGTTCTGCAAATAAATCAATAATAATGGTTCTAAGTTTTTGTTTCCTTTTAGGAGTATTTTCATCCGTTTGAGGAAGTTCTTTTTCAACCAATCTAATATCGTGAACAACCCCATTTATTGGTTTCTTAAAAAGAAGATTCCATCGTTCTTTATCTAACTGGCTACGTAGATACTTTGCTACATAGTACTCTATGAGAGTTTGGGGAGGAGTAAATGTATAAGGACTAGTTTCAAAAATATCAGGTTCGTTATATTGGTCTGCAATATTTGCACATTTTTCCAATAAAACAGAAAGGTCAATTTCTATGTGGTGATAACCATTTTTCACATAGTCCTCAGTACCATCAAACACTTGAGTATACCCCTCAATTATACCTTTTGGCTCAGGAAACATCATCTTTTTCCTTTCATCAAATGTTCCTTTTATTGCTCCTATTAATGATGCCATTTTTATTATTTTTTACGTTTAACAAATTTTCGTAATTCTACTCTTTAGCCTTAATTGTAAAACCTGTCCAACTCCAACTACTTTTATAAGCATTTAAACTATTAGCTGGTACATAAATAGTAAAATTGAAACGAAAAGAAACCTCATGTATACTATCTATCAAATTTTCTAAATTTGGTGGAGTTGTAGCTTCAAAAGTAATAGATTCTAATCCTGAATGATGAAAAATATTTTTCCCTATTTTTATAACACTACTAGGTATTGTAATGCTTTTTAATGAACGACACTCATTAAAGGCATATTCCCCTATTGAAATTACATTATTAGACATTTCTATTGTTTCTAATGCTTTAGAGTGCTCAAAAGCTCCATTACCTATTTTTACCACACTATTAGGTAAGACTATTCGTTTTAAAGAATCGCAGTTAGCGAAAGCATAATTACCTATTGTCCCTAATTTATTTGATAGTGTTATGGTAGCTAAACTACTACATTCTGCAAAAGCCTCTACTCCTATCTCTATTACATTATTAGGAATAATAATACTCTTTAAAGAGATACATCCTTTAAAAGCCTCCTTACCTATATTTTCAAGACCTTGTGGCAACACAACCTCTTTCAAAGTAGTATAATCCTCAAACACAGCCGGATCTACTGATTTTATTTCACTTAGCTGTTTATCTGCCTGCATATCTATCTTAGTAAGATTCTTGTCAAACCATCGTAATAATCTTTTCTTATCAGGACTAAGTTCATAGGCATTAGATGAGATACTATTTTGTCCTCCTGATATATCAGCGGTTTTATCGCCCCACCCTTTATCTGTTTTAGGCCCGTAGAAAGTTTTAGTCTTAGTATCAAAATACCAATCGCCTATCGCTCCTATTTCATCAGAAGGTTTTCCTTCTCCTGTATATATTTTAGTACCATTAGCTCCTGGATCTCCCTTATCGCCCTTAGCTCCCTTAAAGTCTTTAAGACTCACAGGGGTACCCCAGCCTTCAGCAGTTTTAGGCCCATAGAGGTCTGAGTTCTTTTCATCAAAATAATAATTACCAATAGCACCTAATTCAGGGGCAGGTGCTCCCTCTCCTCTAAGTGTCTGGTTAGCAATCTTAGCTAGTAGTTCTTTTTGTTGGTCAGGTGTACAATTAGTAATTGCAAAAGCCGAAAGCATCGCCATCGCGATAAAAATAAGTTTCTTCATTTGTTTAGATAAAAATTAATATTAGTTATGATTTTTCTATAATTATTATTTATTCGTTTGTACCTAAAAAGTATATAGAGTGTAAAGGTAGTAGCTTTCTATCTTCTAATGATAAGTTGCCGTAATACGTTTTCCATAGTTCTACAAACTTATTAAAGTCTATAAGCTGTATATGCTTAGTATTATTATGCGCCTCACGTTTTGCATCAGAGGTAAAAGAACTTGAAGTTACAAAAATGCCAATATCTGTACTCCTTTTCAGAGCCCCTGCCAATTGTTGTACAGCTGGAGCTGAAACTTTATTATCATTAGCGTAATGTTTTACTTGTACAATAATACGCGGAGCTTCTACCCCCAGCGGGTCTTTATAGGCTATAATATCGATACCTCCATCTTTACCTTTCTTTGCCACTTCTGCTATATAATAGCCCATAGCTTTTAGTAGAGTAGCTACTAAATCTTGGAATTCATAAGGGTTTTTAGCTCTAATAAAAGCATTTATACCCTCTAAAGCCTTATCTTTAAAGGTTTCTAAAAGGGCTAATTGTGTTTGGGAATTAACCTCTGCATTAGGTTCCTCTACTTCTGTTTCGATACTATCTGAAGATTGCCATTCTTTATATTTTTGCTTAATGGTTTGCAGCAACTTTGCAGCTCCTTGCTTCATAGCCTCTTCACCCTCTTGAGTCAAACTCCAAACTCCTGATTCTTTGAGTAGAAAACCTGCTTTAGTACAGTTAATGCTATAGAAGTTAAGTATCGTCTCCCATCGGCGAGCTCCTGATTTCTCAAGAAAACTATTAGCATAATCATCTGAAGAAAAAATAGGAGCTACTCTACTGAGTAAATCTTTTTTAGACAATCCTTCTGATTCTTTTTTTAGAATTTCAAAAACTGCATAAATTACCTTTTGTGCTATTTGCTTTGTTTTTGATATATCTTCTTTCATAATCACTCTTTCTGTTTTTTAGTTATAGATAAAAAGACTGTGATATTTTTTTGTTAAGGTACTTTTTAAACATCTTTTTAACAAAAATCTACCACAGCCTTTTTTATTGATTAAAATTTATAACCTACTCCTATTTGTATAGCGCGGTTTTTTATAGTAGCATCGCTGTCTTTATCTGCCATATTACCCAAGCCTAATACAAAGTCAGCGTCTACAAATAGTCCCATTGGCAAATTGTATTCAGCTCCTACACCTACGCCAAAATCAAAACGTTTATTAGGTTCTAATTTTTCTGTCTCACTTCCTATTTTAGATTTAGCATTTGCTAAATAACCTAAGTTTACCCCTACTTTAGGGCGGAAACCTGCTATATCATACTTCAGCCAAATAGGCACATTTAGAAAATTTAAAATAAGAGAAGCATCTTTAAAGTCTGTACTACGCTCATCTACTATTGCTTTAGTAATATCGTTTACTGTTTTCCTTTCTGTTTTTTTCAAAGTAGCCCCTTGCGATGAATAAGCTACCCCTGCTTCTACAAACAGTTTATCAGTAAAGCCGTATTCAGCAAATGCCCCAATGTGAAAACTGGGTCTGAAACCTGTTATTGATTTAGTAGTATAGGTAAAACCTGCTCTCGTAGTACTCTGGTCAGAAACTGAAACAGTAGAGAGATTAAGACCTGCTTTAGCTCCGAATTTTATTTCTTGAGCACTAACAGCACCAATAGTTGCAATAGCAACTGCTACAGTTGTAATAATTCTTTTCATTTGAAATGCTATAAATTAGTTAAAAATATTATTTTTAAAAAGTACCTTGCTAAACATTATTTTTATAGAAATTTTGTCGCAAAATTAAAGTAGCTTCCAAAAATATAAAAGTCCAATATTTTCCAATTGAAGTGTAA
>ERZ773067.729-NODE-729-length-19043-cov-10.126817_pt1 | contig 19043 bp, 20 predicted proteins | sample MGYA00580622_ERZ773067 | MGnify/ENA primary metagenome ERZ773067 (study PRJEB29015, sample SAMEA2737998) | human oral metagenome | biome: human oral; feature: human-associated habitat; material: dental | place: China | collected 2113 ...
ATCGTGGAACTTCGATGATATTTTCTTTTTCCGGTAGGTTTTAGCGTATATTTTGTTGTCATAGCATCAAAAAACTTGCAGAAGTCGTCTGCCATACAAAATATTTCAGTAACTTTGGCTTCGGTGATCATAGCGATTTTTGTTTGTAATTCTATGTATATCAACACCTTAAAATTACAACAAATTTCGCTAATCGCCAAATCTATAGACACTTATAATTCATCGAACTCACGTTAAAATAGAATTCATGACATCATCCAATAACAAATATTGCTTGATTCTCGCCGGAGGGAAAGGACGCCGACTGTGGCCCGTGAGTCGAGACAAACGACCGAAACAATTCATCGATTTCTTCGGAACAGGACGAACACAACTCCAACAAACGTTCGATAGATTCCTGAAAATCATCCCACAAGAAAACATATTTATCAATACCAGCGAGCCATATCTCGACCAGATTCGCGAACAACTCTCCGAGGTCGAACTGGAGAACATCATGGTTGAACCAATCCACAGAAACACAGCGCCGAGCGTGGCCTGGGGAGCCTTCAGAATAGGAAGAATCAATCCAGATGCCACGCTGATTGTAACACCCTCCGACCAGAACATCTTCAACGAAGATGCGTTCGACAAAAACGTGATGGACGGACTTGATTTCGTTGCGAGAAACGACTGTCTGCTCACCATGGGCATTAAACCGACAAGAGCCGAACCTGGATATGGATATATTCAGGAAGGCGCACTCTCGGAAACCAACGGAATATCAAAGGTTAAAGCTTTCACCGAAAAACCAAATCGCGAATTTGCAAAAATGTTCATGGAGAGCGGAGAGTGGTATTGGAACACAGGGCTCTTTCTCTCGAATGTGCGCTATTTGATTGAATGCCTATACAAGTTCCTACCCGATTTTCTGCGTAAACTCAAAAGCGAACAAAACGAAGTGACAATTGAAGAGGAAAACGAGTTTGTAAGACAAAATTTCCCATCATTCCCGAATATTTCAATAGACTATGGCGTGCTGGAAAAATCGGACAATGTGTTTCTTATGAAATGCAACTTCGGTTGGGCCGACTTCGGAACATGGCACGGAATATATGAGGCCGTAACACGGAATCACGAAGATAATGTGGTTGTCGATTCCAATGTTATACTCGAAAACTCAAAGAATAACATTATAAAACTATCCGGGGGAAAGCTCGCCGTTATCAACGGATTAGAAGGCTTTATCGTGGCCGAAGAAGATAATGTGCTACTCATCTGTAGAAAGGAAGATTCGTCGGCCCTCATACGTAAATATATCAACGAAGTACAGATGAAACACGGCGACAATTTCGTGTAGGACTGCGCACAGCACAGCATCGAAGAGTTATTCGGAATTAAGCATTACCTTTGCGCGTAAATGATAGAGAAATCGATACATATTAGTTCAAGGTTATCTTTTGAAAACCGAATCGACTTCAAGTAACATCGAATAAACAAACAAATGTCCTGCATCTTAAACATCGAAACAAGCACCACTACATGCTCTGTTGCCTTGAGTGAAAACGGCGCCTGCATCTTCGCAGAAGAGAATCAGCAAGGACCCAATCACATCGAGATACTCGGCACGTTTTTGGACGAAGCCCTATCGTTTGCCGACAATCACGCCATTCCGGTAGACACCGTCGCCATTAGCTGCGGACCTGGGTCATACACCGGATTACGCATAGGCATCTCGATGGCAAAAGGAATATGCTTCGGACGGAACATCAGGCTAATTGCTGTCCCGACACTCGAAGTACTTTGTGTTCCGGTGCTACTGGAAGAAGACGAGCTGGGCGACAACTCTCTCCTTGTTCCGATGCTAGACGCCAGGCGAATGGAAGTCTATTCAGAGATCTTCAACCGTAGTTTAAAATCAATTAAACCCATAAGTGCCGAGATAATCAACTCCGAATCTTATCGAGAATATCTCGACCGTGGACCGGTATATTTCTTCGGAAACGGAGCCAGCAAATGCAAAGGCACGATCAATCATCCCAACGCCCGGTTCATTGACAACATCAAACCATTGGCCAAAAACATGTTGCCGCTAGCCGAAAAACGAATGGCAATAGAACAATTCGAAGACGTGGCGTATTTTGTACCGCTCTATCTGAAAGATTTTGTAGCCAAACAACCCAGGAAATTACTTTAAAAAAACAGACAACACGATGAATATAGAAGGATTAGACTACAACACACAACGCGAATATCTGGTTCTGCCCGAATATGGACGCGAAATACAGAAGATGGTCGACTATGCCATTGAACTCCCCACGAAAGAAGAGCGTCAACGCTGTGCTGAACACATCGTAGCTACCATGGACAGAATGAAACAACAAAATAGAAGCAACGCCGACCATATACAGAAGCTGTGGGATCATCTAGCAATAATGTCACACTTCGAACTCTCAATCGATTATCCGTACGATGTGAGCGGAGCAATGAAAATCGGCGATAAACCAGAGCCAATGAATTATCCTATGAATCAAATCCCAGTGCGACACTACGGAGTGTTACTGTTCGAACTCTTCGACAAGCTCAAAACTATAGAACCCGGTGAAGAACGCAACTACCTGGTTAAGCTTGTTGCCAACCAAATGATGCGCTGTCTAATAATATGGGGGCATGGTTTGAAAGACAAGGAAATAGTAGCATCGGATTTAGCTAAATTCACCGACGGCAAAATACAACTTGACCTCGAAACTTTCAAATTCGAGAAATTCAATGAGCGCGAACTCATTCAAAACACTAAGAAAAAGAAATAACCCACAATGGAATCATTCATCATCGACGGTGGGCACCGACTCAGTGGCTTCATTGTTCCGCAAGGCGCAAAAAACGAAGCCTTAGAGGTTATTTGTGCAACATTGCTTACAGACGAAGAAGTTATTATTAGGAACATTCCGAACATTCTCGATGTAAACAACCTCATTCAACTACTGCGCGACATCGGCGTACGAGTGAATCGACTTTCTAAAAACGACTATTCATTCAGGGCAAACAACATAAATCTCGACTATCTTACAAGCAAAGAATTCGTGGAGAATTGCTCGTCACTGCGAGGAAGCGTAATAATGTTCGGGCCACTACTCGGGCGATTCGGACGTGCTACCGTAGCTAAACCAGGAGGAGACAAGATTGGTCGACGTCGCCTTGACACACATTTCCTCGGATTCAAAAGTCTCGGAGCGCAATTCGTTCATTCGCCTGAACTCGACATCTACGAACTTCGAGCCGAACGTCTAAAAGGAACTTACATGTTGCTAGACGAAGCATCCATAACAGGAACAGCCAACATCATCATGGCCGCCGTGCTGGCTGAAGGAACAACAACAATCTACAACGCCGCCTGCGAACCCTACATACAGCAACTCTGTCGCCTACTAAACACGATGGGTGCGCGTATTAGCGGCATTGCCAGTAATCTCCTCACAATCCATGGAGTGGAGCAACTTCACTCCGCAGAACATCGTCTTCTGCCCGACATGATTGAGGTGGGATCGTTCATCGGAGCGGCTGCGATGATGGGTGACGGAGTGAGAATCAAAGACGTTTCGATTCAAAACCTCGGTATAATTCCCGACATGTTTCGCCGACTGGGAATCAAAATCACCGAAGAAAATGACGACCTCATCATTCCCCGTCAAGAGCACTATGTCATAGAGTCATTCATCGACGGTACGATAATGACAATCAACGATGCTCCCTGGCCCGGTCTCACACCCGACCTCATCTCGGTTCTGCTCGTCGTTGCAACACAGGCGCGGGGCAGCGTGCTGTTCCACCAGAAGATGTTTGAAAGCAGACTATTTTTCGTAGATAAACTGATTGATATGGGCGCACAGATAATTCTCTGCGACCCGCATCGCGCTGTTGTCGTGGGGCATGACCGCACACGTACCCTACGTGCAGGTCGGATGTCGAGTCCCGACATCCGCGCCGGAATAGCTCTACTCATTGCTGCACTATCGGCCAATGGAACCAGTAGGATTGATAACATTGCACAAATTGACCGCGGATATGAAGACATAGAAAACCGCCTGAACGCCCTCGGAGCAAGAATCAAACGACAGGAAATTTGTTAACACTCGCTTTCAAGATGATCAAAAAGGAATATGTTTATAAGATTGGGATCTTAGGAAAGCCACACGGAGTGCACGGAGAATTGCAGATGCAGTTCTCCGATGATATTTTTGACCGTACCGAAGCTACTTATCTCATCCTCGACATAGAGGGTATACTAGTTCCGTTCTTCATGGAAGAATATTGTTTCCGTTCAGATACAACAGTATTGATGAAGTTCATTGATGTCAATACGAAAGAAGCGGCGCAGGAGTTAACAGGAGTAGAAGTTTATTTCCCGCGGAAAGCCATCCATTCTGAAAACCAAGATTTCAATTGGGTGCAGCTCGTTGGATTCTCCCTTTTGAACGCCAATGATAAAGTAATTGTAGGCACGATAGCATCGATAAACACCTCGACAGCCAACTTCCTCTTCGAAGTAGATAAACCCGCTAGCGACCGGTTGCTCATCCCGGCAAACGAGGAACTAATCACAGAAATCGATTCAGAAGCCCGAACCATAACCGTCGATATTCCCGATGGATTGCTCGACCTTTAGAAAACAACAAACTAATGAAACAACAGATTTGCATTCTCGGCTCAACCGGAAGCATCGGTACACAGGCGCTCGAAGTGATTAGAAATCATGCTGACTTGTATGAAGTCTACGCCCTTACGGCCAATAATCGCTGGCAGGAATTGGCCATGCAGGCACGACAATTCCATCCTGCAGCGGTTGTCATTGCAAACGAGGTACATTATGATGCACTAGCAGACGTCCTAGCCGATCAGCCGGAAATAAAAGTATATGCTGGAACCAAAGCCTTGGAAGAAATAGTAGAAGCCGAGCCCATTAATGTGGTTTTGGCCGCCATGGTGGGCTTTACCGGACTAGTGCCTACGATTCGAGCCATCAAAGCCCATAAAAAGGTATGTCTGGCCAACAAGGAAACTTTGGTAGTGGCCGGTCAGCTCATCATGCAATTGGTTGAACAATATCACGCTACCCTACTGCCGGTCGATAGCGAGCACAGTGCAATATTCCAAAGTCTTACGGGCGAAGGAACTAACGAAATCGAAAAGATTCTACTCACATGCTCCGGCGGTCCGTTTCGCCTTTACACCCACAACCAACTACAGGCCGTACGCGCTGTAGACGCCCTCTATCATCCCACATGGACGATGGGCCCGAAGATAACCATCGACTCTGCTACGCTCATGAACAAAGGCTTCGAAGTAATCGAAGCCCGATGGTTGTTCGACGTACCGTCTGAGAAGATTCAGGTGCTCATCCATCCGCAATCCATCGTTCACAGCGCGGTGCAGTTCTGCGATGGCGGAATAAAAGCCCAACTCGGCGTGCCCGATATGCGGTTGCCCATTCAATATGCCCTCTCCTTCCCAGAAAGGCTCACACTCAACACCCCGCGGGTTAATTTATTCCATCAGCCGCTAGAATTTTTCGAACCCGATACCGAACGATTCAAATGTCTCACCCTGGCCTACGATGCGATCGGCAAAGGCGGCAATATGCCATGCATTCTCAATGCAGCCAACGAGGTGGCCAACGAGGCGTTCCGCAACGCGCAGTGCTCGTTCCTTGCAATTGCCGACATCATCGAACGAACAATGCAGAGTGTCACCTTCGATGCCTCACCCGACCTCGACGTCTACCTGCAAACCGACGCCGAAGCGCGCAGAATGGCTGCCGAGAGTCTGTGACATACAAACAACCACGTTATTTTCGGTCGCGCAAGCCCGCTGGCACAAAACACAGAACATAACAACAACATAAACAACAAAAAAGAATATAATCAATGGAAACATTCCTCATCAGAGCGCTCCAATTCATTTTGGCAATCTCTATCCTGGTGCTCCTACACGAAGGTGGACATCTGTTTTTCGCTAAACTATTCGGCGTGAGAGTCGAAAAATTCTACGTATTCCTAGATATCTCCATCGGAAAATGGAAAGGAAGCCTATTCAAATGGTGCCCCCGAAACAGTCAGACAACCTACGGAATGGGATGGCTACCACTAGGAGGATATTGCAAAATATCGGGTATGATAGACGAAAGCTTCGACACCGAACAAATGGCCAAAGCACCCAAACCATGGGAATTCAGAACAAAACCTGCCTGGCAACGACTCCTCATCATGATTGGCGGAGTGATGGTGAACTTCCTACTGGCATTCGCCATCTATGCAGCTATAATGTTCAACTGGGGACAAACATACTACAAGGTGTCCGACATGAAAATGGGCATGCGCTTCAGCACCGAAGCCAAAACAATTGGGTTCCAAGACCACGACATTATGCTCGGAACCGACCAAGGCCAATTCAAGGAATATCTCAACGTGAACGGCGACTTCTTCAGACAAATAGCACAAGCAAAACGAGTGGATGTGCTCCGCAACGGAAAAAAAATAAGCATAACAATGCCCGGAAATCTCGACATGCTCGCCATGATTAAAGAACGCCCACTGTTTGCCGAACCCTACATTCCGGCACGAATAGACAGCGTGCTCAAAGACGGAATAGCCATGAAAGCCGGAATCAGAAAAGGCGACCATATCCTTGCGCTCAACGGAAAGAAAATAGAAACCTGGACCGATTGGAACTATCAAATCGGAATACTCAACGACGTTATGACCGTCAAGAAAACCACACGTGATTCCTTGACCACACGCAAAGCCATTCTAGTAGTAAGCCATACCAGAAACCACAAAATAGATACACTACGAATTACCCTCGACCCCGAACTCAAACTCGGAGTAACCCAAAGCAACCTGGCATCCTACTATCAGCCAACCGTAGAGCACTACACATTCCTAGAAAGCATACCAGCCGGATTCAAATACGGCATAAACATACTTGGCGGATACGTAGGCAACTTCCGCTACCTCGCATCGGCCGACGGAGTGAAAAGCATCGGCGGATTCGGCTCCATCGGAGGCCTCTTCCCACCATATTGGGACTGGTATATGTTCCTCAACATGACTGCACTGCTGAGCATCATCCTCGCCTTCATGAACATCCTCCCCGTGCCGGCCCTTGACGGCGGACATGTAATGTTCCTCCTCTACGAAATGATAACCCGGCGCAAACCATCCGAGAAATTCATGGTTCGAGCCGAATACATCGGCATAACCCTCCTCATAATCCTCATGATTGTGGCTAATCTGAACGATATTCTGCGTTGGCTCAACGTGATGTAGAAAAATAAAAACCAACTCAACAATATCAATGTCATTGAATTTCGAAGGCATCATCCTTGCCATATGTACATTCCTCATTATTGGCGTGTGCCATCCGTTAGTCATCAAAACCGAATATTATTTCGGAACCAAGCCATGGATAATCTTCCTCATCGTCGGTCTATCATTCTGTGGGGCCGCATTGTTTGTGCAAAGCCTCTTCTGGTCGGCCTTGCTTGGTGTAGCCGGTGCCTCACTTCTGTGGGGAATCGGCGAACTGTTCGAACAGAAACAACGCGTTAAAAAGGGATGGTTCCCGATGAATCCAAAACGGAAATCGGCCTACGAAGACAACACAGAATGAAAACAATCCTACTCATGGTCGGGAAAACGCATAGTCGTATGTTCGAGTCAGCAATAAACGATTATGCCAAACGGATTGCCCACTACATGCCTTTCTCGACAATCGTTGTCCCCGAACCTAAGAACACCAAAAACCTATCGGAAAATCAACAAAAAGTCCGCGAGGCTGAACTTATCCTTAAAGAACTCCAACCGCAGGACGTCGTGGTCCTACTCGAGGAGCATGGCCGTCAGTTCCGCTCAACCGAGTATGCCACTTGGCTCATCTCGAAACAGCAAACCGCACGTCGCCTTGTGTTCATCATCGGCGGTCCCTACGGTTTTGCCACCTCCATATACGAACGCGCCACCGAAAAGATTTCCCTCTCTAGAATGACATTCTCTCACCAAATGGTTCGCCTTATTTTCGTCGAACAACTCTATCGTGCCTGCACAATCATCAAAGGCGAACCCTATCACCACGAATAATTTTCTAATGACCAATTTACGGGATGAAAATAAAAAAGAGGCTGGCCCAAATGAGGCCGGCCGCAAAAAATGCATATGAATACAGCAGTAGAAGTTTCTAATTATTTACCGTTCCGCCAACAATGTCGAGCAGCTCGGAGGTGATAGCAGCTTGGCGCGACTTGTTGTACTGCAACTTCAGATTCCGAAGCAGTTCATCGGCATTGTCAGTCGCCGTTTGCATCGCCACCATGCGGGCGGCATGCTCGGAGGCATTACTGTCCAAAAGAGCCGTATAGACCATGAGATGCAACTGACGTGGAATGAGTGATGTGAGAACCTTCTTGAGACTCGGCTCGACGATAAAGTTATCGTTGAGAGGCCTCACATCTTGCAAGTTCTTTTTCTCTTCGGATTGCTGACCGTGCTTCTTCAAATAATCTTGCGATTTCTTCGTTGCGACAATCGAAGTGAGTTCGCGCTCTTTATTTTCAGTGAGTTCGGCTTCTAGGTCGATTGGCAGTAAGGTTTTGCGTGTGAGAATCTGCGAACCGGCACTTTTGAAGTGATGATATATGAGTTCAACCTTGTCGACCTCACCTTCCATCCATAGCCTTTGAACTTCGACTGCTATTTCGCGACATATTTCAGAGTTAGGCTTGTCGGCCAGTGAGAGATATGTTCCAGCACTCCGCATACCCATCTTCTCCACCTTTTCGGCAATCTTCCTCCCGATGGGATAGATGATTATATCGTCTTTCGTAAGGCCTTTTTCATAATAATCCTCAATGACTCTCTGGGCGGTTTTAATGATGTTTGCATTGAAACCACCACAGAGCGAACTATTTGATGAGAACACAACGAGTGCAATACGATTCACGGGGCGCACAACATCAAAAGGAGTATTCGAATCGGGTGTCGAAATCAGGAAAGTTTTCAGAATGTGTTCGAGCATATTCTCGTATGGAAGCATATTCTCTATAGCTACTTGAGCATGATGCAACTTGCTTGAAGCAACCATTTTCATAGCACTAGTTATCTTCCTGGTGCTATTGACACTGGCGATGCGTATTTTAATTTCTTTTAATGAAGGCATTGTGTTGTCGGGATTATTTATATTGGCCTGTGACGTTTTCCATCACCTTCCCTATCTGTTTCGTATCCTCTTCGAGGAGCTGTCCGGCAGCCAAGCGTTCAATAGTTTCGTAGTGTGCAGAACGCATAGTTTCCAGGAATTGATTTTGGCACTCGCGCACTTTTTCCACAGGGACGTCGTGCATCAGTCCGTGCACACCACAATAGAGAATGGCAATCTGCTCACCTACACTCATAGGGGTATATTGGGGCTGAATAAGCAACTGATTATTCTTTCGACCACGGTCAAGAGTCATGGCAGTTACCTTGTCCATATCCGATGAGAACTTAGAGAATGCTTCGAGCTCGCGATATTGTGCCATATCGATTTTCAAAGTTCCGGCCACCTTCTTCATACTCTTAACCTGAGCCGACCCACCTACACGCGAAACGGATATACCAACGTTGATGGCTGGGCGGAATCCTTGGTTAAAAAGATCACTCTCTAGATAAATTTGCCCATCGGTTATAGAGATGACGTTCGTGGGGATATAGGCTGACACATCGCCGGCCTGTGTTTCAATGATTGGCAACGCTGTTAGAGAACCACCTCCACGAACATGCCCTTTCATACATTCTGGCAGGTCGTTCATCTGTTCGGCAATTTCCTGCTGGTCGTTTATGCGTGCTGCACGTTCAAGCAGACGAGAATGCAGATAGAATACATCCCCAGGATAGGCCTCGCGTCCGGAAGGACGACGAAGAATGAGCGACACCTCGCGATATGCAACAGCTTGTTTCGAGAGGTCGTCGTAAACAACCAGAGCCGAATATCCACGGTCACGGAAGTATTCGCCTATGGCTGCTCCGGCAAACGGAGCATAGTATTGCATGGCTGCCGGGTCGGCTGCTGTGGCGCTAACAATAATAGTATAAGGCAATGCTCCTTGGTCTTTCAACGTTTGAACGAGATTTGCCACGGTTGAGGCTTTCTGTCCGATAGCCACGTAGATACAGTAAACCGGTTTGCCTTGTTCATAGAAACTCTTCTGATTTATGATAGCATCTACGGCAATAGCAGTTTTTCCCGTCTGACGGTCGCCGATTATGAGCTCGCGTTGTCCTCGTCCGATAGGAATCATGGAATCCACTGCTTTTAACCCTGTTTGCAGAGGTTCTTTTACGGGCTGACGGAAGATAACTCCAGGTGCCTTACGGTCGAGTGGCATTTCAAATGATTCGGTCAGGTCAATATCACCCTTTCCATCTATCGGCTGGCCAAGCGGATTCACAACTCTCCCAAGGAATTTATCGTTTACTCGGATGGATGCGATTCGATGTGTGCGCTTGACACTCTGACCTTCTTTGATGCCTGCTGTTGAGCCAAGGAGAATACAACCTACATTATCTTCTTCCAGATTCATCACGATAGCCATTGTTCCGTTCTCAAATTCCAGAAGCTCGTTGGCCTCTGCATTCCGCAGTCCGTAAATACGTGCAACGCCATCGCTAACGGTAAGTACCGTTCCGATTTCATCAAACTTCTCTTCCGAGTTGATGCCTTGCAATTCTTTTAGAAGAACTTCTGACACCTCACTTGGTCTTATTCTTTCTGACATGTGAATTTCTTATTTATTTCTTTAATTGTGTGAGGATGGAATTCAGTTTAGCCTTCACGCTGGCATCTAGTCTGTAGGTGTCGTATTCCAGAATGAAACCGCCAATTATGTCTGGGTCAATCTCTGTATTAAACTCTACAGAACCTTTTGTTCTTGCCTGTACCATGGTTTCCATTCGTTTTTCCATAGTCGAAGACACCGGTGTAGCCGTCGTTAACTTTCCGCTAATTAAATTCTTCTGTTTTCTATAAAGCGTGATATAAGAGGCGGCCATGAACTGAAGCATTCCCTCTCTGCCCTCTCGAAGAACAAGTGTGAAGAAATCCCTTAGAAGTTTGCTGAGCTCTTTGCCACATGCCGTTTCCAGGAGTTCTTGTTTCTTATTCTTAGGAAGCATTGGATTATCTATCGTTAAGCGTAATTCAGGTATCTGAATAAAGCTATTGGCGAGCGTTTGCATTTCTTCATAGACTCGCTGCTCTTGTTTCTGCTCGGTAGCAGCCTTCAAAAGCGCTCTAGCATAGCGAACCGATATTACACCTAAATCCATAAGCTGTTATTTACTATCGTTATTTACAGTAGAAGAAACGTCATCCAGTAGTCGGTCAATAAGTTCCATCTGCTTACCATCATTTGAAAGCTTCTCATGCAGAATCTTTTCTGCAATCTGAACACTGAGCTCAGCAACCTGATTACGAATATCACGAATAACATTCTGTTTCTCGGCCTCAATCTCAGCTCTGGCTTCGGAAACGATTCGAGAACTTTCCTCTCGAGCTTTTTCTTGCGCCTGTTCTACAATGGTGTCACGCGTTGCAGAAGCCTCTCTGAGAATGGAGGCTTGTTGCTCACGTGCTTTTTGCATGATGGATTCACTTTCTTTTTGAATATTGGCTAACTTCTCGTTTGCTTCATGTGCTTTACGAAGACTGTCGTCTATGTAGGCCTTGCGGTCTTCCACCATCTTTACAATAGAAGGAAATCCCCACTTCCATAAGATGAAGAAGACGAGTAGGAAGACGAGCGTCATCCAAAAGAGTAGTCCGCCACTAGGAATTAATAAATCCATACACTGGTTTTTGTTCTTTCAAAAATAGAATTAATCAGGATGCTAAAAGGTTTGCATGATGTAAGAGGGACATCTCTCAATAGTATCCTCAAATCATCATATAGAGCCCCAAACGAAATATGGCATGGGCTATACTTCTAACATCATTCTTCTTTACATAACTATCGCAAGAATTGCAATGATGAGAGCAAGGAAAGCTGCTCCTTCAATAAGAGCTGCGGCAATAATCATCGATGAACGAAGATCGCCGATTTTCTCCGGCTGACGAGCCATTGCATCCATAGCTTGACCGCCAATACGACCAATACCTATACCTGCACCGATAGCCGTTATACCTGCGCCGATAGCAGCGCCAAACTTTGCGAGAGCAACCTCTGCTAATAATAATGATAACATAGTTCTTAACTTTTAATTTATTATTGATTTTTATTTTCTATCTACTGATTGGGGATTATTAATTATCAAGCTCTGTGCTCGCGTACATGCGCTAATGATATGAACACCGCGCTAAGCATAGTGAACACTAAAGCTTGGATATAACTTACAAGAACTTCTAGCAACATCATAAACACACTCATTGCTATACTAATAACACTCATTGCCGAACCTGCAAGCCAATTGACTAATACGCTGTCTGCTATACTGAACATAATGAATATGATTGCTGCGAAAGATAATGCTATCGCATGACCAGCTAGCATATTGGCAAAGAGTCGGATTATGAGTGCTAATGGTTTAGTGAAGATGCCGAAGATTTCTATGATTTGCATCAATGGAACCGGGAGTTTCAACCATGTCGGTACTTCCGGCCAGAATATCTCTTTCCAATAAGTACGAGTTCCGGTTATATTGGTGATAAGAAATGTGCTCACTCCAAGGAAGAAAGTACATGCAATATTGCCTGTTAGGTTTCCGCCACCCGGTGGGAAAGGAACTATTCCCATTATGTTAGCCACGAAGATAAAGAAGAAACATGTGAGTAGCCATGGAGCATATCTAGGAGCTTCATCGCCTAAACAAGCCTTTATAACATCGTCGTATATGTTCATAATAAACATATGCATCAAGCCAGTGAATCCTTTCGGAGCAGGATCGTCTAATTTATGCTTCTTACACCAGCGTGCGGGAATCAGAATAATCAAGAGCAATATAATTGCATCTATGAAAAGCACACAAACTGTTTTAGTAATCGACAAGTCTAAAGGAATTATCTCCTGTCCACTTATCTTTTCAACTATCTTATTCGGATTATCCTTAGACTCACTATCCTTTATAACCAGATTATAAGGTCCGGGACGATCACCATTTGCATCTCGTTCTTCTGAAAATTGCTCGCTACTGAAGATGTGCCAACCTGTACTTGTTTTAACGATTATGGGAAGATGTATAACAACAGGATGATGATGATTCTCATCACCAAAATCCGTTATGTGCCACTCGTAAGAGTCTTTTATGTGTCCCCACAAAATGTCTTTCACATCCACATTTGCTTTCTTCGACATATCCCGACCCATAGCCGGTGGAGCTGCCACAAAAAGCACAAGCAACATGAAAAACAATTGTTTGATACGTTTCATATCTTCCTGTTATTTATTTTATTATTCTTTTCCACCGTGAAAAAATATATGTTGTCGAAGACCATTATAAATAGATAGAAACCTGAGAAAACTCCAACAAACTCAATCATTGACGAGCGGTCGTGTCTTAAGACAAATACTCCGATAATTATTACTGCTAATGCCAGAAACATTCGAACGAATGATGCCGACAAATAGAACTTGGTTAGACTCGAAGGAGATTTCAGAGCTATATACTTCCAGGCCTTGCCATAACATAAACTTGTGATAAGACAGAATAGGGAGCTTGTTATTATTGGATATATAAAGAATGAGCGAACAGTAATCTGCGTTATCAGAAGCCCCAACAAAGTCAGTCCGAAGATAATCCACAGGCTATACTTTTGATAGCGATGTTCTGTTTTATCAATGCTACTTTTCATTCTTTATATTAAGAATTACGAGACTAATCGTTCTTTAATTCTACACAAATGCTAACCTCGTTTTTCTGAACTTCGACAAAGCCTCCAAGAACATGGCACAATTTACTTTCTTCGCCAATCTTATAAACCACTCTACCTTCCGAAAGTGTGGATATTATCGGAGCATGATTATTGAGGATTTCGAATTCTCCAAGTTCGCCCGGAACCAAAACACTGTCCACTTCTCCAGTGAAGATTATCTTCTCGGGCGAAACTATTCTAAGTCTTAACATCTCAATCTCTATCCTTTTGCAGCTTCCAGAAGCTGTCTACCTTTTTCTTTTGCATCTTCAAGCGTACCTACATTCAGGAAAGCCTGTTCGGGAAGGTCGTCTACTTCACCGTTAAGAATCGCGTTGAATCCCTTTATGGTCTCTTCAATTGGAACCATAACTCCTTTTACACCGGTGAATTGTTCGGCCACCGTGAACGGTTGCGAAAGGAAACGTTGCACACGACGGGCTCTATTAACAACAAGTTTATCTTCGTCTGAAAGCTCGTCCATTCCCAAAATTGCAATGATGTCCTGCAGTTCATTGTAGTGCTGGAGAAGTTGCTTTACGCGTTGGGCGCAATCATAGTGTTCCTTGCCGACAATCAACGGGTCTAATATACGTGAGGTACTTCCAAGCGGGTCTACAGCAGGGTAGATTCCCAGCTCGGTTATCTTTCTACTCAATTCTGTCGTAGCATCCAAGTGTGTAAAAGTTGTTGCTGGAGCTGGGTCGGTAAGGTCATCGGCCGGAACATATACGGCTTGCACCGATGTGATGGAGCCTTTCTTTGTAGAAGTGATTCGCTCTTGCATAGCTCCCATCTCACTTGCTAGGGTGGGTTGATAACCTACAGCCGACGGCATGCGTCCCAGTAGAGCCGAAACCTCTGAACCGGCCTGGGTGAAACGGAATATGTTGTCGATGAAGAACATTATATCGGCCGGCTGACCGTCTTTACCTCCATGGTCGCGAAATTCTTCGGCCACCGTTAATCCCGACAGAGCCACCGATGCGCGGGCTCCGGGAGGTTCGTTCATCTGACCATAAACAAGTGTTGCTTGCGACTTTTGCAACTCCTCACGGTCGATTAGCGAGAGGTCCCATTTGCCTTCATCCATTGCTTTACGGAATTTCTCGCCATAACGAATAACTCCCGACTCAAGCATGTCGCGTATCAAGTCGTTACCTTCACGGGTACGTTCTCCAACGCCGGCAAAGACCGAATAACCGTTGTGTCCTTTAGCAATATTGTTGATGAGCTCCATGATGAGCACGGTTTTTCCTACACCGGCACCACCGAAAAGTCCGATTTTTCCGCCTTTCATATATGGTTCCAGAAGGTCGATAACCTTTATACCCGTTTGGAGCATCTCTTTCTGTGTAGAAAGTTCGTCGAACTTCGGCGGTTCACGATGGATGGGATATGCGCCTTCCATATTCAGAGGCTCCATACCGTCGATAGGTTGTCCTATCACATTCATCATGCGGCCTTTAATTTGTTCGCCCGAGGGCATTACAATCGGGCTGCCGGTTGGAATCACTTCCAAATCGCGTTGCAATCCTTCGGTGTTGTCCATTGCGACACATCTAACCGTGTCTTCACCGATGTGCTGCTGCACTTCGATGATGAGGTCTTGCTCATTCGGACGTTTCACTCTAAGTGCCTCGTAAATCTTGGGCAATATTTTCTCCGGTTCTTCGCCTTTCGTATCGAAATAGACGTCTATAACCGGGCCGATAATCTGAGAGATACGTCCATTTATCTTTGACATAAACTTCTATATTTTGTATTTATATTATTCGAATTACTATATGCTGAGTTCGTCGAGCACTTGTATGAGCTTCTTGTCTATGGGCTTATCTGGCCTTATTGCTTCCGACAGGGGAACATAAACTACCTCGTTATTACGAACGCCAACCATTATGTTTCGCTGTCCTTGCATTATGGCTTCGATTGCGCCTACACCTGTGCAGCTGGCCAGAATTCGGTCGCGTGCTGAAGGTCTACCTCCGCGTTGCAGATGTCCCAGAATCGAAACACGTACATCGTAGTCGGGAAATTCTTTGCGAACGCGTTCAGCGTAATACATTGCCCCGCATTTCTTGCTCTCCGAAACAATCACGATGCAGCTCTTTTTCGATTTGCGAATACCACGTTCCATGAATCGTGCAAGCTGGTCGACATCTGTTGAGTCCTCTGGAATTATTGCTGCTTCGGCACCGCTGGCTATTGCCGAGTTTTGTGCTAGGAAACCGGCATCGCGCCCCATCACTTCAACGAAAAATATTCTTTCATGACTTTGCGCTGTGTCGCGTATGCGGTCAACGCATTCCATAATTGTATTCATCGTTGTATCGTAGCCGATGGTATTGTCTGTGCCGTAGAGGTCGTTGTCTATCGTACCTGGCAAACCTATGCAGCAGAAATCGAACTCTTCGCCGAATTTCATTGCTCCCGTCAGCGAGCCATTTCCGCCGATAACCACCAAGGCGTCTACGTTTTCCTTAACCAGGTTATCATAGGCTTTTTGCCTTCCTTCTACTGTTAGGAACGATTTTGAGCGAGCTGTTTTCAGGATGGTTCCACCTTGTCCGATGATACCGCTGACATTCTCTGTTGTGAACGGTTTCATTTCGTTGCTCACCAATCCTTCAAATCCTCGGAATATGCCTTTTATAGAGAAGCCATTAAATATTCCGGCGCGTGTCACGGCTCTTATGGCCGCATTCATGCCCGGCGCATCGCCTCCAGATGTGAGAATTCCGATTGTTTTTATTCTGGGCATAATTACTTTTGTTTAAAGCTTTGAAAGCTCACTTGTTTAGCCGGCAGCAAAGTTAACAACTTAAAAATCCATGTGCAACAGATAGATTGTAAAAAGGCAAATTACTTGAATTGGTTAGACTTGTATGGCTTGACAAGATTTGTACGGTTTCTATTCGCCAGGGCAATCTCACCGACTTCGTGAGAATTATCTATACCGCAGACCCTCTCAACCTAATCGATGCCCACTCGGCCGATAGGCCGCATGTAGGGACAGGATAATTTCTCTTAAACCGAATCCATGATATAATAAAACGGCAAGCCCTGCACGCTCTGAGATGGATGCGTGCAGGGCTTTTGATTGATATATAAACGAATTTCTCTTACACCTGGTCTTCGCCGGGGTCTTCTTCGCGCCCGGGTTTGGGAGAATCTCCTCCGCCGCCGGGCTTCTTGGGGTCATCGGGTTTCTTACCGTCGCCGGGCTTTTTCGGGTCGGATGGCTTCTTTCCGCCGCCGTCGTCGGGTTTCTTTCTCGGTACGATGCTTTGTTTGTTCATTGTTTTGAAGTCGGCGAACGTTTTGTTGATGATGTCGATGAGCCCTTTTATCAGTTCGCGGTCGGCATCGGTGGCGGCGAAGAGATAGGAGGCGTAGATCTGGTCGGCGATGGAGCTCCATATGGCGTCGGTTTTCGGGCGTGCCATGCGGGCGGTGGGCAGCTTTGAGGCTACGGCGGCGTCGCGACGTTGAAGACGCAAGGCGGCGAATTCGTCATTGAGCGTGCGCAATCGTGTAAGGGTTACACCAAGATTGAGTATCATCAGCTCGGCGGATTGCTTTTCCAGGTCGCGAAGCAGTCCGTAGACGTGGCCCGTTTCTTCTTCCACGGCTTCGGTTTGGATGCCTGTGTAGGGTTTGATGATGAGGCCCAGCACTTCGGCGGCACCGCGCTCGGCGGTCACGGGCGAGAATTTGTGGTGTTTAATCACGCCGAAGAGGAACTTGAGCACTTCGTCGCGCTCGCGGTCTTTTTCGTTCAGGCGTTTTGAGAGCGGCGAGGCGGTCACTTCGCGGTTGATGTCTTCTTCCAGGTCGATGCACTGTTTCCATTCCTTGAGCATCTCGTCGGTGAGGTGGAGTTTTTGTTTGTCTACGCCCGTCACTTTCGTGTACAGCGAGCGATGATACTGCATATGGAGCACGTTGTTGAATGAGGCGCCGTAGTCTCCGATTTTGATTTTCTTTTCCATAGTTTTTTTGATGTTTTATTGAACGATGATATTTCGTGGCCGAACAAGCGGCTTGTTTGCTCTTTTTCGCTTGTAAATGGCCGAACAAGCGGCTTGTTTGCGCTTTTTCATTTGTAAACGACCGAACAAGCCACTTGTTTGTGCTTTTTCACTTATAAACGGCCGAACAAGCGGCTTGTTTGCACTTTTTCGCTTGTAGACTACCGAACAAGCCACTTGTTTGCTCCGCTGGCACCCTGTTTATTCGATTTCGGGGCAGTGAATCTCGTTTAGAAGTGCACGAACGAGCGGACGCACCATTCATCACCACCTCCTCTGGTCCTCTCAAAGTAATCAGACAGCGCAGCCATTCCACCTGCAAAATTCCATATCTGAGTTCCTTTTGTCAGATCCGTTGTTTCAGTGCTGGTAGCATAAGCTCTCGACAAGGCAGTTCCGCCAGCCTGTGTGAAATATATGTCGTGTTCGACTCCCGGATTGGAGTATTGATTTGTAAGAGGCCACTCGTATTTCCAAACATTGACGAAAAACAGACGGAACTCTCCAGCTGAAGGCAAGAACCATTTGCCTACGTTGCTTCCTGTTACCGAAACGCCGGGATTGTATTGTGCGGCAGCGGTGAACACGGGGAATGTTGAAACGTTGCCCTTTATGGTTGTACCGTCGTTGCTGCCGCTACTCTCCCAGGTATAGTGATAACCATTCATGTCGTTTACGTATGCGGGATTCATATTGGTGCTCATTCCCATCGGAATCTGCACGTCGTTTGCCTTCACGTTATTCGGTCCCCATGATAGTCCTTGACCGGCATCTTTGAGCGCTATGGCAAGTCCCTTTTCGGTGGTGGTCTTTTCTTTCACAACAATACCGATCGGGGTGCGGCTCCCTTTATCGGCCAGAACGCCCACGGTTCCGTCTTGGAAAAGATAGAGCAAGGAGGGTTTGAGCTTGATGTTGCAAGTGTATGATTTGTTTTCCTGTAGATTACTGATGGCGGTGAGGGAGAATGATTTGCCGGCGAGCGGTTTGCCGTAGATGGTTCCGCCGTCGATGGTGAATTGGGCGTCTGAACCGCTGATATCGCTCGTTAAATAGCGATAATCTGTGGTGCGCTTTATGACTTGTGTGTATGCGGAG
>ERZ773067.739-NODE-739-length-18875-cov-9.792561_pt1 | contig 18875 bp, 21 predicted proteins | sample MGYA00580622_ERZ773067 | MGnify/ENA primary metagenome ERZ773067 (study PRJEB29015, sample SAMEA2737998) | human oral metagenome | biome: human oral; feature: human-associated habitat; material: dental | place: China | collected 2113 ...
GAAGGCTGGGAAGAATGAGAAGGCTGGGAAGAATGAGAAGGCTGGGAAGAATGAGAAGGCTGGGAAGAATGAGAAGGCTGGGAGGAATGAGAAGGCTGAGAAGAATGGGAGGACTGGGAAGATTGGGAAGAATGAGAGGACTGGGAAGAATGAGAGGGTAGTTTAACTGAATAAAATAAGTTAATAGTTGATTTTATTTTTCTTATTATCAGTGAGTTATATATGTTTGCTAAAAAATATTTGTAAAAAAATTGCATAATAGGCTTTTTTGTCGTAATTATGCACCCAAAATAAAGATATATTAAAAGCGTTAGCTTTTGTTCTGTTACTCGTAAAAATCTGGAAAATTTTTAAAATAACACAGAAACAAAAGGATAATGCTCCACCTAATTATAGGCGTGAGCTATCTATTTCTGTGTTATTGAGCGATTCCAGACGCTTACGGGTAACAGAGTAGAATATTAGTTCACGCTTTTTTTTATATCTACATTACAAAAAAAATAAAAAAAGCGTTAGCTTTATTCTGTTACCCGTAAAAATCTGGAAAATTTTTGTCAGTAACGCAGAATATAGGTTAGCCTGTAGAGCAAAGGAAGCGCAATAGTGTCTTCCTTTGCTATGAGCTACTATTTTTAAATTTTGCAAAGAGTAGAGCTGCTGTTCCACGCTTTTCAAGCGTTATTTCTTCACTTTGGAACAGGTGAAGGCTCTTTGCTATGGAACTTCCACAAGTAAAATCGAAACAGCGAGTTGCTGACCACGGCGAGGTGTATACTAACCCTCGCGAGGTGAATGCTATGCTCGATTTGGTAAAAGAACAGAGCTTTAGCCTTAGCGCTACTTTCTTAGAACCCGCCTGCGGTAATGGCAATTTCCTTATTGAAATCTTACGCCGCAAACTCCGCTCTCTCGCTGAACAGTACGGCAAACAACCTTTGGCGTATGATACCCATTTGCTACAGGTAGTAGGCAGTATCTATGGGATAGATATATTGCCCGACAATATAGCCGAATGCCGTGAACGGCTTTTTAACGAACTTTTAGATACCTACGAACAAGTGCAAGGACACTCTTTAGAGAAAGCCCTTGCTGACAGCATTCGGTTTATAATGCAAAAGAACCTTATTTGTGGTGATGCCCTTACCTACAAAACTGCCGATGGGCAGCCTATTGTTTTCTACGAATGGCTTTTTAGTGAACCTGACTTTACACAAGTAGCTTATCGCACTTTTGATTTTGAGACTACTACCACTGGCAATGTAGGTAAACAGCTTGATATGTTTGGCGCAAACAATGAACTACACGCACAGACCTCAGCGTATAAACCCTATTTAGAAATTTGTCAATTTGCTAATTGACATAGAATAAAAAAAATAAACAATAGTAATAACCTTTAAAATTTAAACAATATGGCAGGAGTAATAGTACATATGATTTTAGGCTTAGTTTTGATGATATTTATTTTCTCAACACAAGACTCTGAAGAGAGAAAGAAAAAACTAAAAATTAAAAGAATGAACGAAATAAAAAACGGAAAATATATTACAACGTTTAACGTAAATACCTGTAGGTAGAGCTCTCAGCAATGTAATAGTTTATCAATTTTGACTTGTATGACCAATTAACAATAGTATGGATGTATTAGATTGTTTAGCAAATCTGAGTAATGACGAAGTTTTTACCTCACCAGCGGTTGTAAACCGTATGCTTGATACTTTGCCCGAGGCGTTGTGGAGCGACCCTAATGCCAAGTTTTTAGACCCTTTTACTAAGAGTGGTGTATTCTTGCGCGAGATAGCCAAACGGCTGATGAAAGGGTTGGCAACGGTTATACCTGACCCTCAGGAGCGCCTTGACCATATATTGGGGCAACAACTTTACGGTATTGCTATTACCCAACTTACGGCACTTATGGCGCGGCGTACTCTTTATTGCAGCAAAGATACTACCGAGTTAGCACACTGCCTTACCGATATTTTTGCCCAGCAAGGTAACCCCGATGGCAATATTTATTTTGCGCCCTGTGAGCATACCTTCGTTAAGGGCAAGTGTAGTTATTGCGGTGCCACCGAAAGAGAGTTTGGCACCGAGCAACGTACTGCCCTTGAACAACACGCCTATCTATTTATACATAACAAAAACCCTTATAAAGAAATGCAATTTGATGTAATCATCGGCAATCCACCTTACCAAATGAGCGATGGCGGCGCTCAAGCAAGTGCCAAGCCTATTTATCATTTGTTTATTGAGCAGGCTATTAAACTCAACCCTAAATATATTTGTATGATTACCCCCAGTCGTTGGTTTGCAGGAGGTAAAGGCTTGGATGACTTTAGAGAATCTATGCTTAAAAATAAACAGCTTAAAGAAATTCATGATTTTCCCGATGCTAATGAGGTGTTTCCCGGTGTAGAGATTAAAGGAGGAGTAAATTATTTTCTTTGGGATAAAAAATATCAAGGGGATTGCCTTATTAAAACTTATGAAAAAGGAGAGTGTATTTCTGCACTTAAAAGACCACTTAAAGAAGCAGCAGCTGATGTATTTATTAGATATAATGAGGCTATTCCTATCCTAAGAAAAATACAATCTTTTGGAGAAAAGAGTTTTGTGAATTGATGAGTTCAAGGAAGCCCTTTGGCATCCCTACAAATTTTAAAGGTAAAAAAGAGTCTTTTAAAGGAGCTGTAAAAATATATGTTAATGGAGGTATAGGTTATATCAAAGAAGAAGAAATTTTAAAAAATCACGATTGGATAAAAGAACATAAAATAATTGTTCCAAAAGCAATGGGAAAAGGAGATAGTAAAACAGATTGGGTATCTCCTATCTATATAGAACCTAATTCTTGTTGCTCTGAAACCTATATAATAATAGGACCTTTTGCTACTGAAAAAAGATGTAGGAATGTAATACGATATATACAGACTAAGTTTTTTCACTTTTGCTTAACGCTCAAAAAAAATACTCAAGATGCTGTAAGAGGTGTTTATCAATTCGTACCTCAACAAGATTTTGATGAAGAATGGACAGACGAAAAGCTATACCGCAAATATGGTCTTACAGCGGAAGAAATAGCTTATATAGAAAAAATGGTAAGACCAATGGAGTAGAATTTTTAATAAATTAAATTGAAATAAAAATGGGAAAAAGTGAATATTACTTTATGAGAAAAAATAGTCAAGAGAAATACTTCCCTTGTAGAGTTATAAAGCAACTTAGTAGTAGTTGGGATGAAGTAGAAAATCTTGAAACGGGAGAAAAAGAAGATCGTATTCATAATTACTATAAAACTGAAATAGATGTCAGATTAGAGAAAAGAGCTCAGCAAATAAACTCCTTTATTGAAAAAAAAGGGGTTGTTTTATTTGTTTTTGTACGCTTTTTGGGAGAAGTTAATTCAGGTCTCTCTCCTGAAACATTTGTGTTTCTAACTAAAAAAGAAGATATTAAAAACCTTGAAGAAAAATTCAATAATGAATGGAATGAATATTTGAAAGAGGTTGAAAATTGTAGGATTGAGAAAGATATTAAAAGGAAGGAATTGGTAGAACGTTTAAAAGCATTAAATTGTGTAATCACAATAGAAGACCTTTTTGAAGTATTGAAAGAAAAGTATAAAATAATTCTCTCTCCGGAAGAGAAAAAGAATATTATTCTGAAATTAGATAAACCACGAGAAGATAATTAAAAGATAATGTTATAACCTAAAAATATTAAAAAAATAAAAAACTTTATAAAATGAAAAAAGCAAACCTAACAAGAGTACAGTTGTTACAAAACAGCTTGGTTCTTATACTTAGCTCTATAGCAAGAGAAGAGAGAGAAATTAGAGAAGGTTGTAGAAAAGAAGTAACCAAAGGACTTTTTGAAGCTAGAGAAAAGCTTTTAAGAGAACTCTTAGAGGCTATAGAAAAAGAAAAGCATACCCAAACAACATCTGAAAAATAATCTAACTAATTACTGATTTTATGAATATTCCTCGTATTTATGCGTATTCTGATGAGCGTTTCCCTGGTTGTCTAAAGGTGGGTTATACTACCCGCACTGCCGAAGAGCGCGTGCGCGAGCAAACTGAAGCTGTAAAAAAGCCCAAACAAACGTGGTGTATAGAACTCGATGAGCTCGCTATTCGCAATGACGGCACCTTCTTTACCGACCACGAAATCCATCGTCGCTTGCAACGTATGGAGGTAGTGCGTGAAAAAGGCGAGTGGTTCCGCTGTAGCGTAGAGCTTCTCAAAGCGTGTATTACCTATGAAAAGACGGGGCAATACGATACTGATGCGACTCGCTATCACAGTTTTGCAATGCGCCCTGAACAACAAAAAGCGGTAGCTATTACGGCTACTTTCTTTAAGAACAACCCGCCAACTGAGGGGCATATACCGCACTTCCTTTGGAATGCCAAAATGCGCTTCGGAAAAACCTTTGCTGCCTATCAGTTGGCTAAAGCGATGGGTTGGAAGCACTTGCTTGTTATCACTTTTAAGCCTGCTGTGGTAAATGCGTGGCGCGATGACCTGCTTACTCATACCGACTTTCAAGGCTGGCAGTTTGTATCGCAGTCGGAGCTTGACACCTCTCCCGAGCAAATAGATAAGCAGCGCCCGTATGTGTATTTTGGTTCGTTTCAAGACCTATTGGGCAAAGACAGAGCTACGGAGGGCATTAAAGAGCAAAACCAATGGATACACCAAACGCATTGGGATTGTGTGATATTTGACGAATACCACTTTGGGGCTTGGCGCGAAAAAGCACAAGACCTTTTCAATAATCCTAAAACAGAAATAGAAAAGCAGCTCAAAAAAGAGTATGAAGACTACCAAGCAGAGGCTAAGACTATAGAAAACGAAGAGGGTAACGATATTAGCTTTGTAGAGGATTTTGATGAGGAAGCACTGCCCATTACTACTAACCATTATTTGTACCTCTCTGGCACCCCTTTTCGTGCGCTGCAAAACGGTGATTTTTTAGAAGACCAGATTTTTAGCTGGACATATACTGATGAGCAACAAGCCAAAGAGCAATGGCAGGGCGATAATAATCCGTATCTATCGTTGCCTAAAATGCAGATGATGCTCTACAAATTGCCCCAGAAGGTAGAAGAAATGGCTGAGAAAGGTGATAAAGATGAGTTTGACCTCAACGTGTTTTTTAAAGCGGAAGGCAAGGGGAAGAACGCTACATTCAAATATGAAACAGCGGTGCAAGGTTGGTTAAGCTTTATCAAAGGGCAATTTTTAGAGGCTAATGAAACTGACCTAAAAGCGGATATTTTTGCCCCTATGCCTTTTTCGGATGTGGAATTGCTCAGGAACTTGCAACATACTTTTTGGTTTTTGCCTAATGTGTCGGCTTGTGATGCGATGGAAAATCTCCTAAAAGCTAATGTGTTTTTCAAAAGCTATAAGATTATCAACTGCTCGGGCACTAAGGCAGGGATAGGAGAAGAGGCTTTGAGGCGTATGAAACAGCAAATGGGCGACCCTATTACATCGGAGTCGATTACGCTATCTTGTGGTAAGCTCACCACAGGGGTATCGGTGCCTGCGTGGTCGGGTATTTTTGTATTGAGAAGTCTTACCAGTCCGGAGACTTATTTTCAGTCGATTTTTAGGGTGCAGACTCCTTGGGTACTGAAGAACCCGAATAAGACTTCGCCTAACCGCGAGGAAATAGTTAAAACCCTTTGTTATGTGTTTGACTTTGCTCCTGACCGCGCGCTGAAGCAGATAGACCAATACTGCGGTCAGCTGACGATGAATAGCGAGATAAGCAGGGAGCGGGCAGTAGCTGAGTTTATACACTTTTTGCCGGTACTTTACTACGAAGGGGGACGATTAGACGCTATTAATGCACAGGATATATTAGACAAAATTATAGTGGGAACAACTGCTAACCAGCTGGTGCGCCGTTGGGAGAGCAATCTGCTGGTGAATGTAGATACCCTTACCTTAAGTCGCCTGATGAACAACGCTGAAGCGATGGCTGCTTTGGAGAGTATAGAAGATTTTCGTTCGCTGCGCGATGATATTACCACTATGATTAACAAGAGTGAGAAGATAAAGAAAGCCAAGAAAGAGGCTGCCGAAAAAGGAGAAAAGCCCGATAAGAAAATAACTGAAGAGGAAAAAGAGTATAAAACAAAGCGCGGCGAAATACAGAAGAAGTTGCGCAAGCTCGCTACACGTATTCCGTATTTTATGTACTTAACTACCTATCGTGAAGAGACTTTTTACGATGTGGTGCGGCGCTTGGAACCAGAGCTTTTTAAGCGTGTGACGGGGCTTACTCAGCAACAGTTTGAGTTGCTTGCCTCGTTGGGTGTTTTCAATAAGGGATTGATGAATGATGCTGTTTATAAATTTAAACGCTACGAAGATGAAAGTTTTGTAACCCTGAAAGAAATGAAGGCATAGCGATTTTCTAAAGACAAAAGTCAAATCAGAGAGACGAAAAACTGTGTGTTTTTCGTCTCTCTGTTTTTGTGGTTTTAGGCTTTAGTTGTAGTATGATGAGACAGGGTTGTAACACGATGTGACAACTATTTGCGGGGCTTTGCTTTTTGCCGCACCTTTGCAGCGTCAAAACAAACAAAGAGCGCTCTTTAACTAATTGTTCAACTTAAAATATTAAAAAAAATGGCAAAAAGTAAAAACAACATCGTAATCGCTGGATTGAGCGGAAAAGTTGGTAAACAACTCGTATTTAAACAAGTAAACGGTAGAACTATCGTTACTAAATTCCCTAATTACAAGGTGAGTAAGACGCCTAAGCAAGAGGCTCACCACAAGAAGTTCGCTAAAGCTACCGTATATGCTAAAAATGCTTTGGAAAACCCTACTCTTAAAAAAACATATGCCGAAGAGGCTGCTAAACGACCTGGGGTAAGTGCTTACATAATGGCTATAGCTGACTATTTGAAGGCTCCGGTAATAGACCGTATCGATACTTCAGCTTATACAGGCGCTCATAATGGTGAGAAAATAGCTATAGAGGTGGCCGATGCTTCGAAAGTGATGACCGTAAAGGTGAAGATAGTAGCGGCTAACAACTCGGCTATAGAAGAAGGGGCTGCTGCTCTTAGCGAAGGTAAGTGGGTGTACACTACTACGGCTATCAATGCGACGCTTAGCGGTAGCAAAGTACTCGTAACGGCTACAGACCGCCCTAATAACGTAGTAACTAAAGAAATAACCCTTTAAAATCAGTCAATTTGCCGATTTGTTAATTAGCAAATTAGCAAATCGGCAAATTAACAAATTAATGATTATGGACTTACTAAAAGAACACTTTTTTTCCTTTATAGGATTATTGCTCTCGGGCTTTGCGGGTTGGCTTTTCGGCAGACCCAAGCAGCGAGTGGAACTACAGAGCAGCGAGCTGGACAACGTAGATAAGGCGATACATATCTATCGTGAAATGATAGACGACCTATCGGCTAAATACGCCAAGGCTATCGCTGACCTTAATGAGGCTAACCGGCGCATCAAAGAACTTGAAAATGCGGTTCAAACGCTTTTGTTGGCAGCGAAAAACAAATAATAATAGTATGGAAACAATAGTACAAGATTTTAAACTTAAATACAAAGAAGCTGCCTTGGCAGTTGAGGAGGCGACAGGTATCTCGCACCTCTTTATCTTAGCGCAGGCAGCCTTAGAGAGTGGCTGGGGGCAGCACGCACCGAGGAATATGTTTTTTGGAGTAAAAGCCTCGCGCAACAGTAGTGAGGCTGACCGACAGCTATTGCTCACCACCGAGATACTCAGCGCACCGCCTGCTGTAGGGCAGTTCCCTGCTGTTATCAGTGTGCGACTTCGCCCTGACGGTAGGTATGAGTGTATAGTGAAAGACTGGTTTAGGGCTTATCCCTCTCCCGAAGCCTGTTTTGCCGACCACGCTCAGTTTTTCTTTAAACACAAGCGCTATGCTAAGGCATTAGCGGTTAGAGAAGACCCTTATAAGTTTGCAATAGCAGTGGCGCAAGCAGGCTATGCTACCGACCCTGCTTATGCGCAAAAACTTTGTCGGTTGATTAGCCGATTTGCCAATTTGTCAATTTGACGATGAGTCTAACAGATGAAATAAAAACAATTACAATTAACTATTAGAAAAATGAAAAAGAAACCTAATATTCCGGTTGTTCTATCGTTAGTATGTGTGGTAGGACTTGTAGGTTGCCGCAGTAGGCGGGTAGTCCGTGCCGAGCAACAATATACGGCACAACGCTATGAGGGGCAGCGAGACAGCGCACAGCAAATAGCGACTGCCGCACAAAGGCAGGCACACCATCAGTGGCAAGGCGCTACTTTAGAGTTTGAATGGCAACCTCCGCGCGATAGTAGCAATGCAAAAGTCCGTATAAAGTTACAACAGCAGCAAGAGGCGCATCAGCAGGCGGCAACGAACACTTTGGTAGCGCAAAGAGCAGACCAGAGTAGGGTAGAGGCGCACCAAGTGCAGCAATACCAAAAGCAAGAGCAACGCGAGCAAGACACAACTTATCAGTATTGGCTTTGGTGCTTAGTGATTGTAGGAGTGCTGATAATGTCCAAAAGGCAAATCAGTCAATAGGGCGAATTGACAAATTGGCAAATTATTTTTTGTTTTTACAAAAAAAGTTCTACCTTTGTAGTCGCAAAAAACTTTAAATGAGCCATCGTTTATGGAAGAAGAACATCACCACCATCACCATCATCACCACCACGAGCATTCAGTAGCTGACCTTCAGCAGCTAAATCGCGCTTTCTACATAGGTATAGGGTTAAATCTACTTTATACAATTATTGAGTTTGTGGTAGGTTTTAGCGTCAATTCGTTAGCTCTTATCTCCGATGCCAGTCATAACCTAAGCGATGTGGCTAGTTTAGTTATTTCGCTTATCGGTATGAAGCTCGCCCATAAGGCTGCTACGCAATTGTATACCTACGGCTATAAAAAGGCTTCGATATTAGCCTCGCTTATCAATGCAGTGCTGCTGATGTATATAGTAGTCAAGATTTTTATTGAGGCTTTTGAACGACTTTCTTCGCCGCCCGAAATGGTAGGCTCGGCTATAATGATTACCGCTTTTATAGGTGTAGTTATCAATGCCGTTTCAGCATTTTTGTTCTACAAAGGGCAACAGACTGACATCAATATAAAAGGCGCTTTTTTGCACCTGATGCTTGATGCCTTAGTGTCGGTAGGGGTGATTGTTTCAGGAGCGATTATCTACTTCACCGGTTGGAATATAGCAGACCCTATCAGCAGTTTTGTAGTGGCTATCGTGATACTCTTCTCTACTTGGGGCTTGCTGAAAGAAAGTGTAAAACTTATTTTAGACGGTGTGCCTGCCGATGTAGATGGATCGCATATTAGAGAACAGCTTGAGGCGCACCCCTTAGTAGCTGGCGTACACCACATACACATCTGGGCACTTAGTAGTTCGCAAAACGCCCTTACGGCGCATATAGTGCTGAAAGAATGTTTGCCGCTTAAGGAGGTAATGGAGCTGAAGAAAGAACTGAAGCATACCTTATTGCATCAGCATATCAGTCACGCTACGCTTGAGATTGACGCCCCTGACTGCTGTTGCGAAGATGAGAAGTGCTAAATAATAACTTTATGGATACGTACAAACAAATTTTTGAGAATAACCAGCAATGGGTGAAAAATAGGAAAGCAGCTGATGTGCATTTCTTTGAAAAATTAGCTGCTGACCAAAATCCGGACTATCTGTACATAGGCTGTTCAGACAGTAGGGTAGCCGCTGAAGAGATGATGGGTGTAGGTCCTGGCAAGGTATTCGTACATCGCAATATAGCCAATGTAGTTAATACCCTTGATATGAGTTCGACTGCTGTGATACAGTATGCGGTAGAGCACCTGAATGTGAAGCATATAGTGGTATGTGGGCATTACGATTGTGGTGGGGTAAAGGCAGCGATGCAGGCTAAAGACTACGGACTGCTAAACCCTTGGTTGCGGACTATTCGCGATGTGTATCGCTTGCACCAAGAAGAGTTAGATGCTATCACCGATGCAGATAAACGATACCGCCGTTTTGTGGAAATAAATGTGATAGAACAATGTTTCAACGTTACTAAGATGGCTGTAGTGCAAGAGAGTTACCTGCAATACCGCACTCCGTTGGTACACGGTTGGGTATTCGACATTCATTCGGGTGAGCTTATTGACCTAAATATTGATTTTGAAGATTTCATACAGAAGATACAACGTATTTACGACCTTACAGGGGAAGATTGGTATAAGCACTACTAACCAATTTTTTGAATTAAGAACTAACAATTAATAATTATAAAGAAATGAGTATTACTTTTTACATTTTAGTATTTTTAGCAGTGGTATTTCTGCTTTCTACTTTTTTCACCGTACGTCAGCAGACGGCAGTATCTATTGAGCGATTTGGTAAATTTGAGAGCATTCGCCATTCGGGCTTGCAGATGAAAATACCTATTATTGATAAGATTGCGGCTCGCATCAGTCTTAAGATTCAACAGTTAGACGTGATAGTAGAAACCAAAACTTTAGACGATGTGTTTGTAAAGATAAAAGTATCGGTGCAGTTTGTGGTTATCAAAGAAAAAGTATACGATGCTATCTATAAACTTGAGTACCCACACGACCAAATTACCAGCTATGTGTTTGACGTAGTCCGCGCTGAGGTGCCTAAGATGAAGCTCGATGATGTGTTTGTGAAGAAAGACGACATCGCTATAGCCGTAAAACGCGAGGTACAAGAGTCGATGGAGACTTATGGTTACGACATCATTAAAACCCTTGTAACTGATATAGACCCTGATGCACAGGTGAAAGCAGCGATGAACCGCATTAATGCTGCTGAACGCGAAAAAGTAGCGGCTCAGTACGAAGGTGATGCACAACGCATCTTGATAGTAGAAAAAGCAAAAGCAGAAGCTGAAAGCAAACGCCTACAAGGACAAGGTATTGCTGACCAGCGCCGTGAGATAGCCCGAGGACTCGTAGAAAGCGTAGATGTACTACAGAAAGTAGGGGTAAGCTCGCAAGAAGCTTCTGCGCTGATAGTCATCACTCAGCACTACGACACGCTACAAGCGGTAGGACAACAAACCAATAGTAACCTTATTTTGTTGCCTAATTCGCCTGAAGCAGGTAGCGAGATGCTCAACAATATGATTACCTCATTTACGGCATCGGCACAAGTAGCTAAGCTTACTAACAACGAAGCAAATTAAGTGGTAAATAAGCAGATTAGTAAATTAGCAAATTTGTCAGTTTGCTAATTTACTAATTTTTTGTACTTTTGCACGCTGAAAACAATAAGAGATAGAAGAGCTTTTTAGCTAATTGAAAAAAGAACTATATGAAAATATCGTATAACTGGTTAAAACAGTATTTAAAATTAGACCTCGCTGCAGAAGAAACCGGCGTAATCCTTACTGATTTGGGTTTGGAGGTAGAAGGTATCGAACCTTTTGAAAGTGTGAAAGGCGGACTGAAAGGTGTGGTAGTGGGATTGGTATTAGAGTGCGAAAAACACCCTAATGCCGATAAACTGAAAATTACCAAAGTAGATGTAGGTCAGGAAGCACCACTACAGATAGTATGTGGCGCTCCTAATGTGGCTAAAGGACAAAAAGTGCCTGTCGCTACTATAGGAACTGTACTGTACGACCACGAAGGGAAACCTTTTGAAATAAAAAAAGGAAAAATACGCGGAGAGGAAAGTTATGGTATGATTTGCGCTGAAGACGAGTTGGGCTTAGGCGAAAGTCACGAAGGGATAATGGTACTCGATGATAAATATGCCGTTGGTACCCCTTGTGCTGAGGTCTTTCAGGTAGGAACTGATGAAGTGTTTGAAATAGGACTGACCCCTAACCGCGCCGATGCGATGAGTCACTATGGAGTAGCTCGCGACCTGCGTGCAGGACTTATACAAAAAGGTGTATCGCTTGAGCTTATTACCCCTTCGGTTACCAAATTTCACGTAGATAACCGCTCAGTAAAAGTAGATATTGAGGTAACGAACAAAAAACTAGTGCCACGCTATACGGGGGTTGCCATCTCGAACGTGCGAGTAGGCGAGTCGCCCGCTTGGTTGCAAAATAGGCTAAAAGCCATAGGCATCACTCCTAAGAATAATGTGGTAGATGCTACTAACTATGTGCTACACGGACTAGGACAGCCTTTGCACGCTTTTGATGCCGACCATATAGTAGGGCGAAAACTCATCGTGAAAACAGCAGAGGCAGGTACCGTCTTTACTACCCTTGATAGTGTAAAACGCACCCTTGACGCTGAAGATTTAATGATTTATGATGCTGAAAAACCACTTTGCATAGCAGGAGTGTTGGGCGGACAAGATTCAGGCGTAACCCATTCTACTCGCAATATATTTTTAGAGAGTGCTTATTTTGACCCTGTGTCAGTGCGCAAGACTGCTAAAAGACATAGCATTAGTACCGATGCTTCTTATCGTTTTGAGCGAGGTATCAATATAGAAGATTGTAAATACGCGCTGATGTATGCTGCTGTATTGATAGAAAATATAGCTGGTGGCGTTATCTCATCAGATGTAATAGATTTCTATCCTAAGAAGAAAGACGATTTTCAGGTATTTCTTGCCTTTGAAAATGTAGATAAACTCATCGGGCAAAAAATACCACGCGATACTATCAAATCGATTTTGCACTCGCTTGATATAAAAGTGAGTTCGCTAACCGAACGCGGTTTGGGTCTGTTAATACCTTCTTATCGGGTAGATGTACAGCGCGAGGCAGATGTGATAGAAGAGATATTGCGTATTTACGGCTATAACAATATCAGTTTTTCTGAGAAAATAAATGCCTCAATGTCGCATTCGTCTAAGTATGACGACTTGAATATGCAGAATGTAGTAGCGGCACAGCTCATAGGGCAGGGGTATTATGAGATAATGACCAATAGTTTGGTGTCAGAAAAAGAAATCACCAGCTATGAGGCTGCTCCTGAAGAGGCTGTGAAACTGCTCAATCCGCTTAGTAGCGATTTGGGCTATATGCGCACCAATTTGTTGTTTTCGGGTTTAGAGGTGGTGAGTTATAATATCAACCGCAAGCGCTCAGACCTCAGATTGTTTGAGTTTGGCAAAAACTACCGCGTGAGGGATGGTAAGTATGACGAACAGAAACACCTATTATTATATCTGACAGGTAATCAATTACCTCAGAGCTGGATTACTACGCCACGCGCTGTGAGTTTCTTTGAACTAAAAGGTAGCGTAGAAGCCCTTTTTGAGCGTTTGGGACTTAAGGAGGTTACCACCCTTCCGTTAGAGCCTACTGACAATGTAGCCGCTGAAGGATTCCGTTGGATGTATGGCGAAACACTATTGGGAACAATGGGGGTAGTGAAGCACAAAATACTTAAAGATTTTGATATTAAGCAAGAGGTGCTTTACGCTGACCTGCATTGGGAAACGCTTCTCGAGTTAGTGAGAGGTCATAAGGTAGTTTATAAAGAGATATCAAAATATCCTGAAGTGCGTCGCGACTTAGCATTACTGCTTGATGATAAGGTAAGTTTTGCTGACCTATATCGTGTGGCGTTTGCTACTGAGAAAAGCATTTTGAAACAAATTAATTTATTTGATGTGTATCAGGGTAATAAATTGGCGGTGGGCAAGAAGAGTTATGCGGTAAGTTTTATCTTGCAAGAGGAAAACAAAACGCTGACCGATAAGCAAATCGATAAAACGATGCAGAAACTGCAAACCGCTTTTGAGCAAAGTTTAGGAGCAACCCTAAGAGAGTAAAAAAGTTTAAACTTTACCAATTATTTGTTTTTTTGATTTTTGTTGTATAAGTTTGCATTGTAATTCTAAAATAAACTGCCTTATGAAACAAGTTCTTAGAAACAATTTGATAGTGGTATCACTTTATATTTTAGCAGGGATAATCTTTGATGGTTACCACCCTTATATGCTATGTACGTTCCTGATACTGTCGGCAGCAGTCTCTTTCTTTTTGTTCAGAACCAAAAGCAAAGAAGAAACACGCAAGGGGTTATTGCTTATGTTCGCTCCTTTCTTATTTGTTTTAGGAGTAGCTTCTTTATTGCTTAGCGATAGCAGTGTAAGGACAACATTGCCTTATTTGCTTTTTGTGCCAGCTGTTGTATACTTAGTGTATTGCGCACTGTTTTCAACGAGAAAAGCTTTATTTTTTGTAGTGATTATCGCTCTATCAGTTATTGGTACCCTTACCTACAACGAAATTTCAGGAACGAATGTGATATTCTAAAGCCATTCTTTGAGATTATTAATTACACAGGAATAAGATTAAGAACCCCCGATTTTAGAAATTACTATTGGGGGTTCTCATTCTTTCAATAAAAAAATATAAATTATTTTGTTATATTTGTAACAAAATAGAAAAAATGTAAGAGGTTGTAATACAGCGATTTCTGACGGAGGATAAATTGTATATATCTGATAATCAATATTTTTCTGAATATAAGATGTTGAATGACGGCTTATTTTCAGGAGAAGGCTTGGTATTTTTGATAAAAGGAAATATTGTGTATTACAAATAAATGTAGTACTTTTGCAGCCAACTCTTAGAAAAATAGTGGCTGATTGCTGCTGATTACTAATAAGATAGCTAAACAAGCAAACAATTAAATAATTATATATAGTATTGTAAATTATGCCAACAATTTCACAATTAGTACGAAAAGGAAGGACCAGAATTACCAAGAAGAGTAAATCGGTGGCTTTGGATTCGTGCCCACAACGCAGAGGTGTATGTACACGTGTGTACACCACAACGCCTAAGAAACCGAACTCAGCAATGCGTAAAGTAGCGCGTGTTCGTTTGACTAACGGCAACGAGGTGAACGCTTACATCCCAGGTGAAGGACACAACCTCCAAGAGCACTCGATAGTATTGGTACGAGGCGGACGGGTAAAAGATTTACCAGGTGTTAGATACCACATAGTGCGCGGGGCGCTTGATACGGCTGGAGTAGCCGGCAGAACCCAACGCCGCTCTAAATACGGTGCTAAACGCCCTAAACCAGGACAAGCCGCTGCAGCACCAGCTAAAGGTAAGAAAAAGTAATTTAACACACAAAATCTTTTAACTGAAAAGAAATGAGAAAAAGACAGGCTAAAAAGCGCCCACTTTTACCAGACCCTAAGTTTAATGACCAATTGGTGACACGCTTTGTGAACAACCTAATGTGGGACGGTAAAAAATCAGTGGCTTTTAAGGTGTTCTACGACGCTATTGACATAGTAGAACAAAAGAAAAATAATGACGAAAAAACGGCATTAGAAGTTTGGAAAGACGCACTTACTAATGTGATGCCTCACGTAGAAGTACGCTCACGCCGTGTAGGGGGAGCTACTTTCCAAATTCCGATGCAAATTCGCCCAGACCGCAAAGTGTCTATGGCTATGAAATGGCTTATCGGGTATGCTCGTAAACGCAACGAGAAATCTATGGCACAAAAATTAGCAGCTGAAATTATCGCCGCTTCAAAAGAAGAAGGTGCAGCTGTGAAGAAAAAAATGGATACGCACCGTATGGCTGAAGCTAACAAAGCGTTCTCACACTTTAGATTTTAATTAAACCGATGAGTAGAGATTTAAAATATACAAGAAACATAGGTATTGCCGCTCACATTGACGCGGGCAAAACCACCACTACTGAACGTATTCTATTCTATACAGGTAAAACCCACAAAATTGGTGAAGTACACGATGGAGCTTCAACAATGGACTGGATGGAGCAAGAAGCTGAACGCGGTATCACTATCCAATCAGCTGCTACTACTTGTAAATGGAATTTCCCTACCGAAAATGGTAAACCTACTGCCGATGCTAAAGAGTATCACTTCAACATTATTGATACTCCCGGCCACGTGGACTTTACAGTGGAAGTAAACCGCTCACTACGTGTATTAGACGGATTAGTATTCCTTTTCTCAGCAGTAGACGGAGTAGAGCCTCAGTCAGAAACTAACTGGCGTTTGGCTGATAACTACAAAGTACCACGTATTGGTTTCGTAAACAAAATGGACCGCCAAGGAGCTAACTTCCTAAATGTTTGCAACCAAGTGAAAGATATGCTTAAATCAAACGCAGTGCCTATCGTATTGCCTATTGGTGATGAAGCAGACTTTAAAGGGGTAGTAGATTTGATTAAAAACCGTGCTATCGTATGGCACGAAGAAAACTCAGGTTCTACTTTTGACGTAGTAGAGATACCTGAAGAAATGAAAGAAGACGTAACTAAATACCGCGCACAACTTATTGAAGAAGTAGCAGGTTATGACGAAGGTCTTCTTGAAAAATTTATGGAAGATGAAAGCTCTATCACCGAAGAGGAAATACACAAAGCACTACGTGCTGCCGTAATGGATATGGCTATTATCCCAATGGTGTGCGGTTCATCATTCAAAAACAAAGGGGTGCAATTTATGCTTGATGCGGTATGCCGCTACTTACCTTCACCTCTTGACAAAGAAGCTATCGAGGGTACTAACCCTGAAACTGGCGAACCTGCCCTACGCAAACCAGCCGTTGATGCTCCTTTCTCAGCTTTAGCGTTTAAAATTGCTACTGACCCTTATGTAGGACGTTTGGCATTCTTCCGCGCTTACTCAGGTCACTTAGACGCAGGTTCTTACGTATTGAACACTCGTTCAGGTAACAAAGAGCGTATCTCTCGTATCTACCAAATGCACGCTAACAAGCAAAACCCTATCGAATACATCGAAGCAGGTGATATAGGGGCAGCAGTAGGATTTAAAGATATCAAAACAGGTGATACTCTTTGCGATGAGAAATATCCTATCGTACTTGAAAGTATGGTATTCCCTGATCCTGTGATTGGTATTGCAGTAGAACCTAAAACAAAAGCTGACGTTGATAAATTAGGTATGGCATTGGCTAAATTAGCTGAAGAAGACCCAACCTTCCAAGTGAAGACAGACCAAGCTTCTGGACAAACTATCATCTCAGGAATGGGTGAGCTACACTTAGATATCATCGTAGACCGCTTGAAACGTGAGTTTAAGGTAGAAGTAAACCAAGGTCAGCCACAAGTAGAGTACAAAGAGGCTATCACAGGCGTTGCTAACCACCGCGAAGTGTACAAGAAACAAACAGGTGGACGTGGTAAATTTGCTGATATCGTGTTCCGTATGGAGCCAGCTGAAGAAGGCAAAATGGGTCTTGAATTTGTGAACGAAATCAAAGGTGGTAACATTCCTAAAGAATATATACCATCAGTAGAAAAAGGTTTCAAAGAAGCAATGAAGAGCGGACCTCTAGCAGGCTTTGAAATGGATGCGATGAAGATAGTTCTTATCGATGGTTCATTCCACCCTGTAGACTCTGATTCACTTTCATTTGAGTTAGCTGCTAAGTTAGGATACAAAGAAGCAGCACGTGCAGCGAAAGCCGTACTTATGGAGCCTATTATGAAATTGGAGGTTATTACTCCAGAAGAAAATATGGGTGATATAGTAGGTGACTTAAACCGCCGCCGTGGACAAGTGAACAATATGGACGACCGTAACGGTGCTAAGGTAATCAAAGCATTTGTGCCACTATCAGAAATGTTTGGCTACGTAACGTCATTGCGTACACTATCATCAGGACGTGCTACCTCTACTATGGAGTTCTCTCACTACGCAGAAACCCCATCAAACATAGCAGATGAAGTAATTAAAAACGCCAGAGGCAACTAAATTATTGATAAAATGAGTAATCAACAGAAAATAAGAATAAAGTTAAAATCATACGATCATAACTTGGTAGATAAATCGGCTGAGAAAATCGTAAAGACAGTAAAAGCTGCTGGAGCTGTGGTAGTAGGTCCTATTCCACTACCAACTCATAAAAAGATATTTACTGTATTGCGTTCGCCACACGTAAATAAGAAAGCGCGTGAGCAGTTTCAATTGAGCTCTCACAAACGTCTTCTCGAAATTTACAGCGCTTCATCAAAAACAGTAGATGCTTTGATGAAATTAGAATTGCCAAGTGGTGTAGATATCGTGATAAAAGTGTGATAGACGCTTTAGCAAGATTAAAATGTCCCGAAACTGTGGGTTAGGGAAAAACGGATAAAAATGATTCAGGGTTAAAAAGCCTAGGGCATTTTTTGACCCTGAACTATTTTGGTGATTAGCAAGCCTTGGGAAGGCTAATTATCAAATTAAAATGTAATAACTTAATAACAAATATTTAATTTTATGTCTGGGTTAATTGGAAAAAAAATTGGCATGACCAGCATATTTGATGAGAACGGTAAGAATATACCTTGTACCATCATAGAAGCAGGTCCTTGCGTAGTTACCCAAGTCAGAACCAAAGAGGTGGATGGCTATGATGCGCTTCAATTAGGTTTCGATGACAAAGCAGAAAAACGTGCTACCAAAGCAGAGCTTGGTCACTTTAAGAAAGCAGGTTCTTCAGTAAAGAAGAAGGTCATTGAATTCCAAGGATTTGAAGACAATTACAAATTGGGTGATACAATCACCGTTGATTTCTTTGCCGAAGGAGAGTTTGTAGACGTCTCTGGTATTTCAAAAGGTAAAGGGTTTCAAGGGGTAGTGCGCCGACATGGTTTCGGTGGAGTAGGACAAACTACTCACGGTCAGCACAACCGACTAAGAGCTCCGGGTTCTGTGGGTGCTTCATCATACCCTTCACGCGTATTCAAAGGTATGCGTATGGCGGGCAGAATGGGTGCCGAGAAAGTAACAGTACAAAACTTGAAAGTATTAAAAGTGGTAGCTGAGAAGAATCTTTTAGTAGTAAAAGGATGTATTCCAGGACACAAAAATGCTTACGTAACTATTCACAAATAATGGAAGTAGCAGTATTAAACAT